>SL_8KL_010_SEDDRAFT_10004677_pt1 | contig 10935 bp, 7 predicted proteins | sample SodLakKL_010_SED_4_FD_11160 | JGI IMG/M metagenome (IMG submission 11160) | reverse complement strand
TCATCCGGCCTGGCAGTTGCGGAAAATGACACTGAAGAGATCAAATTTACGATCCTGCATACCAATGATGAGCATTCGGCCTTGATACCACATTCTCCTGCCGGAGATTATGATCCCGAAACAGGGAATCCCGGTCAGGATCCAACCCGGGGTGGGTTTGCCCGCCTGGCCACTGCGGTTCAGGATATCAGATTTGAGAAAGAAAACCAGCAGGAACCGGTCCTGCTTTTAAATGCAGGTGATTTTCTGGGAGGTTCTCCCTTTGGCTGGCTGGCCCTGGAGGGGCGGGCAGTCGAGCTGAAGCTGCTGCAGGAGATCGGCTATGATGCAGCTGTTATAGGCAATCATGAATTTGATTATGGTCCTGAAATACTGGTTGAATATCTGCGGCAGGCTGGCTATCCTGAAGCCCATCAAAAAACAGTCCTGCTGGCTTCCAACATGGGGCCTCCCGAGGAACACCCCCTCAATACTGAAGCGCTCTACCGGAAAACAGAAATCTGGGAAGCTGCACCGGGGCTGAATACTGGTTTCTTCAGCCTGGTTGGCAAACATGCCGTTGATGTGATGGCTGATCGGGGAGAAGTCAGATTTGCCGATCAGCATCAGATAGCCCGGCAAAAGGTTGAAGAATTACGCAGCCAGGGAGCGGATATTGTAATTGCAGTGACACATTCCGGGCTTGAGGAGGACCGCGACCTGGCCCGGGATGTTGATGGTATTGATGTGATCGTGGGAGGACACTCCCACACTGCTATTGAAGAACCTTTGGAAGTGAATGAAACTATCATTGTTCAGGCTGGGGCTTATCTGGAATATCTGGGGTACCTGCCTCTGGCTTATAATCCTGTAGAGGATCAGTTAAGGGTCCGCCGGGACGAGGAATATCCATTTTTGATAACCCTGGATGCTGAGATTACCCCCGATCCGATAATTAGCTCCCGGGTTGAAAATTTTCGGATTCAGCTCAATGAACTGATGGCTGAAATGACTGGCGCTCAGTTTGAGGATATACTGGATCCGGTGGCATACCTGGATTATAGAATTAGCAGTTATCCCTCCGATGGAGAAACACCCGGGGGCAATTTTGTCACAGATGCCATGCGGCTTTCCCTGCAGGAAATCACCGGAGAAAAAGTTGACCTGGCCGTCCAGGCCAGCGGTAATATCCGAAAGGATTTTATCCCCACCCGGGAAGGCGAGCTTTTCTTATATGATATACTTGAAGTGGTAGCTCTGGGGTCAGGAAATGATGGTTATCCCGGTTATCCGGTTGTTTCTTTTTATCTTAACGGCCAGGAAGTCAAGTACCTTCTTGAGCTGGCGGCAGTTATGGAGGAACTCATGAGTGATAGCTACTTTATTAACTTTTCCGGACTGCGCTATGAATACAACCCGGATGATGCAATCCTATTTCAGATTCCTTTCCTTAATTTACCTCTTCCTTCTCTGCGGGCGGTGAAAAAAGTAGAGATTTATCAGGGCGAGGGACTGCAGCCGGGGGATGAAAACAGAGAGCAGAACAGCATTTCTGAGGCCGGCCTGGAAAGTGACTTTGCCCCGCTGGTCAAGGAGGAAGATCATCTTTATCATGTGGTAACTGATTCCTATATCCTCTCTTTTCTGCCCCTGGCCAATGATATGCTGCCTGGCGTGAAGTTTGAACCCAAAATAAAGGATGGAACTGCCGTATCCCTGGAGGAAATGGAGGAGCTTAAGATTGATTTCCGGGGCCGGGAACTTAAAGTATGGGAGACTGTTGTTAACTATGCAGCCGAAGGCCCGGATTTTGACAGGAGCTCTGCAGAAGATCCTGCCCGGATTTCTGATTATTATCAAAGCACCTCAGGGCGGATCAATCCAGTAGCAACATTTGGCCTGCAGAACTGGCTGCTTGCCGGTCTAGTGGGGCTTATCATATTGATAGGTCTTTTTCTCTGGAGAAGAAAAAGCCGGTGATTTTAAATTTCTTGCAGGAGAAGTGCTTTATTCTCAAGCTATAAACATGCTATTAATATTTTCAGGAAGAAAGGAAGATATTTATGAAGAGCGGTATAATTATTCTGGGACACGGCAGCAGATCAGAGAATGCCCAGCAGGTCTTTGAGGAAATAGTTACGCTGGTCAGTGAGAAATTAAATTATGGAACGGTGAAGGGGGCGGCCATGGAGTTTGCCAGCCCTACTCTGGAAGAAGTGGCAGCCGGGCTGGTTGAAGATGGGTTAGAAAGGATTATTATTGTACCCCTTTTTATCTATCCCGGTGTGCATATTAAGCGCGATATCCCGGCCATGATTGACCGGCTGAAGGAGGAATATCCGGAAATCAGATTTGTTCAGGGCAGTCATATTGGAGCTGAGGAAAAACTGGCTGAAATAATGGCAGATAGAGTTCAGCAGGCAGCCGAAAATAGTGTCCGAAACTGGAATAATTAAAACCGGAACAGGGCCTCTTTTGTTGTGTCTTTTGTTGTATTATCTTTTTGTTGTATTAAATAATGTTCTGTTGTATTATATAAATAGAAAATGACAGAATTAAGAGAAATAAGAGAGGAAGAATTCTTAAGCATTTTTTTAAAGAATTCAAAAAACAAGGAGGGTCAGAATGAAACTAATTCAGGGTAAAGTTTTAATGGCGGTATTACTGACAGTTCTGCTGGTAGCAGGCAGCAGCTTTGGGGTGCAGGCCCAGGATGAGATGCCGGATAAACCTGAAAAACTCAGCATCATTGCTCTGGATATTGACGTGGACCAGTTCGGTGAAGGTGTGGCAAGGTTTGAAGAGGAATATGGCATTGAAGTCGAATGGATAGAAATGGCTTATGGTGATCTCTGGGATCAGATAACCACCAGCATCGCCGGTGGTTCTACCATTGACCTCTATCACATGAGCAATTCCTGGCATCCTGAGCTGGGTAAACTCGGTATGGCTGTTCCTCTGGGCGAGATAGTTTCTCAGGAAGAGCTGGATGAAATCAATGAGAAGTTTTATGATATTACCGTGGAGTTTGTCAGTTCCCATGGCGAACAGTGGGCCCTGCCGGGAACGGCAGCCACCGTTTCCTTCTTTTATAATAAAGCCATGCTGGAGGAACTGGGCTATGATGAACCTCCGGCAACCTTTTATGAAATGCTGGATATTTCCCGGGAAGCAATCGATGCCGGTGTGGCGGAGTACGGATTTTTTCCCGGCTGGCCTGAAGCTCATGAGGACAGCATGGTCTGGTTTGATATCATGCTGAAGCTCTATGATGGGGAATGGATGAATGAAGATAATACTGAATGGACTTTCAACAGTGAGGCAGGAATTCAGGCACTTACTCTGATGAAGGAAATACTGGATGAGGGTCTGATTCCCCGGGCGGCTTTAGAAACCAGCGACTGGGATAATTATCATCACTTTGCAGCCGGAGAACAGATTTTTGAAATAAACTGGAATATGGTTCATGGAGTTGCTACCAACCCCGAGGTTTCGGAGATAGTAGATGACCTGGGTGTGGGTTTGATTCCCGGTATCGAGCGGGAAAGCTATACTGTTCTGGGTGGCGGAGGTTATGCGATTTCACCGACAACCCGCTCGCCGGAATGGGCATTTAAGCTGCTGACATATATGAAAGATGAGGCAGGAGCCCGGGGTCTGATGGAGACTACCGGTGGTGCAGAGTCCGTGATTAAGGAGCTTTACAGTGAAGAATACGATGCTGAATTTCCTGAAGAGGATTACCCCCTGCGGGATGTGTTCCGCCAGCAGATGGGATTTGCCGGTCTGAGACCCAGCGACACACTTTCCTGGTATTCCGAGTTTCGGGACAACATTTTCACACCGGCCATGCACCGGGCCCTGAGGGGCGAGCAGGAGATTGAAGCTGCCCTGAATGAAGCCTACGAAGAGGCTCAGGAGATGCTGGAGGCTGAAGGACTGTAAGTCTGCCGTATTAGAGTACTGCAGGTTGTTATGACTTTTAAAGTTGTAAAATAAGGCGCCTGTAGGTGGTTATGAATTAAAAGCTGTAAATTCTTAGAAGGCTTCAGGCTATTGTATTGGAATGTAAAGCCTGGCTGTAAAGCTGAACTGTCAGGTTTAGCTGCCGGGAATTTATCTGACATGATAGTTGACCTGTCTGTTATGGCCTGGATCCAGTTTAGTTTTTTGTCATTGTCAAAATTTAGCTGCTCAAAATTTAAAACGGGAATATTATCTGCCCCTCTGTAAGGGAGGGGCAGTAATTTTTTTGCAGGATTGTTAAGCTTTTAGTTGATTGAGGTGGATTTTAGTGATATGTTGGAGGTAATCAAGTTAAGGAAACAAAAGTAAAATTATTCTGAGAAAGCAATATACCGGAAAATAACAGTTAGAAAGGATATCAAGAAAGGAAATTAGAAAGATATGATCTGTGAGGGACTGAAATATTAATTGAATATGACTCAATCAGGAAATATGAATGACAATTTTTTTATAATAGAGATCAGAGGAGGTTTTAACTTTGCCATCATCAACTAACAGCAACCGACTTAGTGAGCAAAAAAGTCCCTATCTTCTGCAGCATGCTGATAATCCGGTGAACTGGCAGCCCTGGGATGACAGGGCCTGGGAGAAAGCCAGAAGTGAAGATAAGCCGGTTTTTCTTTCGATAGGTTATTCCACCTGCCACTGGTGCCATGTTATGGCCCGGGAGTCCTTCAGCAGCGAAGAAATTGCCGGGATTTTAAATGAACACTTTGTGGCCATCAAAGTTGACCGGGAGGAGAGACCGGTCATCGATAAGATATACATGGAGGCCTGTCAGGCCATGACCGGCCAGGGCGGCTGGCCGCTCTCAATTTTCCTGACGCCGGAGCAGAAGCCCTTTTATGCCGGGACCTACTTTCCTCCCGAAAGCCGCGGAGGTCTGCCCGGATTCAAGCAGCTTCTGCTGCAGATTAAAGATCTCTGGCAGGAGAAACGGGAGGAGATTAATACCAGCGCCGATGAAATTACCGGAAAGATCAAAGAGCTGACCCGGGAGAGAATTTCGCCGGGTCAGGAGGGAAAGAAGATTTTTGAGGAAAAACGGGAAGAAGTGGTGAATATGCTGGCCGAGAATCTGAGAAAGAAATTTGATTATCAGGCCGGCGGTTTTGGTTCAGCACCCAAGTTTCCTCAAACCGATCATTTGAACTTTCTGCTGGCAGGGGCCGGTTATCAGGATGATGAAACTGCCCGGGAAATGGTACGCACTACTATGGACAGGATGCTGGCCGGAGGAATTTATGACCAGGTGGCGGGAGGTTTTTTCCGCTATGCCACCGATAAGAACTGGGAGATACCTCACTTTGAGAAAATGTTGTATGACAATGCTCTGCTGATCGAGACCCTGACCGGTTTATACCTGCTGTCGGGGGCGGAGAAATATGTGGGAATCATTGATGAGATATTTGAGTTCCTCCAGAGGGAGATGAAGCTGGCCGAAGGGGGATATGCCTCGGCCCTGGATGCAGAAAGCTCGGGAACAGAGGGTGGTTTTTACCTCTGGACCGATGAGGAAATAGCTGAAGCTCTGCAGAAGAAAAATCGAAAGCAGGAGAATATTAAGGCAATCAAGAAGTATCTCAATATAACTGAATCGGGTAATTTTCAGGGCAAAAATCATCCCCGGTTGAGCGAGGAGTTTGCAGCGAGAGATGAGAAGATCAAAAGCCTGCTGGCAGATTTGAGGGAGTACCGGGATAGAGAGAAAGAGGCTCCCGGCCGGGATTATAAGATTCTGACTGCCTGGAATTCCCTGCTGGCCGGAGCGCTGGCCCGGGCAGCTGCCCTGACCGGGAGAGAAAAATACCGGAAGGAGGCCGGAGAGATAATTGACTTTATTCGAGGGAAGCTCTATGAAGATGACAGGCTTTTTGTTCGTCAGGCCCGGGGAGAGAGAGCCTTTCAGGGCAATCTGGATGACTATGCCTTTTTCCTGAAGGCGGTGCTGGATTACTACCGTTTGACTGGAAAGGGAGAATATCTCAAACTGGCACTGGAGCTGGCCCGCACTCTGGAAGAGGATTTCAGCTCAGAGACTGGCAGCCTGCATTATCAGTCCCGGCAGGGAGAAAAGCTGCTCTATAATCCGACACCGGGAAGCAGCAGTTCTCTGCCAGCCGGCAATGCTGTGGCGGCCGAAGCCTACCAGCGGCTGGCCTTACTGACTGGTAATCCTGACTGGCACCGGAGATACCGGGAAATCACAGGGAGTTTCAGCTCCAGTCTCAGCAGGATGCCGGAGGCCTACAGCGGACTGGTACGCCTGCTCCTGCTGGAAGAGCACCGCAGTTTGATAGAAGTATTCCTGCCGGAGCCTGGCCGGGAAAGCGAAATCCGCAGCAGCCTGATTCCGCTTCTTACCGAGGAAGAAGAGCTTTTAATAGTTACAGAGGAAAATGCTGCAGACTATCAGGAGCTGCTCTCCCGGGACCTCCACGAGGGAGAATCCTGTAATGAATTTTCAGCCAGGATATGTAAGTTTGACCGCTGTATCAGGGAATTTAGCAGTCTGGAGGAGCTGGAAAACGAGCTCAGGAACAGAGAGCAATTTAATGATTGAACTTCTGGGGAACTTATCATCGGACTCAGGAGCTATTAATATCCGGGGAGGTAAAAACTTATGAGACAAGCATCATTTTTGATTTTAATCTTAGTTATTCTTATAGTTCTTTTCATTACCAATCCAGGGACAGATGATTTTGCCAGCTGGGTGATTGAGGATCGCAGTGATGAGGGTCTGGTTCAGGACTTGATCTCAATAATTGGTGAGCCGATGATCAGTGAGATGGCGGAAAGGAATAACTATTTCATTTTCAGCATCTTTGAATTAAGTGCTGAAGGGGTCGATGAGGAACTTAAGGCCGTGGGAATAGCCGGTAATTTTATCAAGCGGTAAACAGCTAAGACGACAAAGAAAATGAACAAGGAGCGACTAAAACCCCGGTTTATTACCGGGGTTTTAGTTATGGTCGATTTCGCCATTATTATAGATTGGTTCAAAATAATTTTTTGTTTTCATTATTGTGGTTCTGCCAGGAGAATCATCCCGGAGTGCAGAGAAATTGGGAGCTGCTTATTTAACTTATAGTTTTTTAGAAGAAAAGCCTTCTCTATTAAGTTCTTTTTTTTAAACTACATTTCTTAAAATTTTCTAAGGTCAGTGTATTCTCTAAAATCGGTGGCATATATTGGCTGATAGGGACGAAAAATGCAAAGTATGCGGTACCAGAAATATTAATGCAGGAATCAGCGTTAGCAGAAAATTTAAAGCAGGAATCAGCGTTAGCAGAAAATTTAAAGCAAGAATCAGCGGTACCAGAAATTTAAAAGCAGGTATCAGGCAATTTATATAGAACTAAATACAGGGAATTAATTTTTTAGGGAAACTTTATCTTTAACCAGGTTTTTAAATGCCGAAGTTCTGATAAATGAGTTATTATTTGTTATAATGAGCTATTATTTGTTAAAAAAATATTAAATTCAGCTGATTGGTTTGATTGGATAAATGCTGGGGGAAACTTTATTAGCATAGCTGGCATTAGAATAGCCGGAAACGAAAGAAGCCCGGTTTTTATAGTTTTAATTGGCTTTAGGCATTGAATTTTTTGTAATATAATGTTGAAAAAAGGGTTAGTACCCGGTACCGACCATTAACACTTTCAGCTTTTTTTAAGGAGGTTAAAAATGGCTTTTCAAAGAGAAGATAGACTGGGACGAAGTCTGGGGTTTTTTCCTACTTTTGCGATTGGTACAGGAACAATGATTGGAGCAGGTATATTTGTGCTGCCCGGAATTGCAGCTATAACGGCCGGGCCCGGGGCCAGCCTTTCTTTTTTGCTGGGTGGTATTATTTCTATGGCCACAGCTTTAAGTATGGCCGAGCTGGCCACGGGAATGCCGAGAGCGGGAGGTTCCTATTATTTCATCAGCAGAACCATGGGCGCTACCTTCGGGACTATTATAGGGATTGGGGCCTGGTTTGCCCTGGTGTTTAAGGGGTCTTTTGCTCTGGTAGGGCTGGCTGAATATCTTAATATTTTTATTCCCCTCCCGATATTATTTATCGCTTTTATATCCGGAATTTTATTGCTTTATATTAATTATCGGGGAGCGGAGAGCAGCGGTTCTCTTCAGAATAAGATTGTAATTGGTCTTTTTATAATTTTGATTCTTTACATAGTCCGGGGAGTCATGGCTCTAGATACCGCTAATCTTGAGCCCTTTGTTCCCTACGGGTATAATTCTATTTTTGCCACAACCGGAATAATATTTGTCTCCTTTCTGGGTATAACCCAGCTTTCAGCGATATCAGAAGAGGTTAAAAATCCTTCTAAAAACCTGCCGCGAGCTTTTATAGCTTCGGTGGGAGCGGTAACATTCTTATATGTGGGTGTGATGCTGGTAATAACCGGGAATTTACCTTTAGGTGAAATTGAAGCCGGAGGTGAATCTCTGGTTGAAGTAGCCGGCATTTTAGCCGGCAGCCCGGGCAGGGTGGCTATAATTTTTGCCGGATTTTTTGCCACAGTTTCAACGGCAAATGCGGCAATGATGTCATCATCGCGGTTTCCCTTTGCCATGGGGAGAGATGAACTGCTGCCAGAGTGGGTTGTAGAGGTTCATAAAGAATTTGAAACCCCCTATCGGGCTTTAATTTTTACCGGTGTGGTCATGATCCTGCTGATGTTTATTTTTGATGTAGAAGGACTGGCCAAACTGGGCAGTTCTTTTAATGTATTGATCTTTGTTTTGATTAATCTTTCAGCTTATGTTCTGCGGATTAGAAAGCAGGAATGGTATAATCCCAGTTTCAGGGATCCTTTCTTTCCTGTAACTCAGATCATAGGCGGGCTGGGAGGACTGGCCTTACTGCCCCAGCTTGGTCTGCTGCCGATGATTTTTACCATTTCGGTAATTGTTCTGGGGATTGTCTGGAGTAAAACCTATGCCAGAGGCAAGGCAATTCCGGATTATAATCTGCTGGATATTATAGAAGATGAGGAGGTAGCTATTTCTCCCAGTGGAATTTATAAAAGAGTGCTGGTGGCTGTTTCTAATCCTGAGACAGAAAAAAACCTTTTAAAGCTGGCAGATTATCTGGGGGATGAGACTGTAGGCTTAAATGTAGTAAAGGTGCCCGATCAGATGGGATTGACTGAAGCCAGAGAAAAACATCTGGAAGAATTTGATGAGGATTTTAAGCAGATTGATAAGACTTTTAGAGAATATTTTGGTAGCACGGATCGGGAGCAGAAGTACCTGATTGTCTTTGACCACAGTGTTTCGGATGCCATTCTGGAGCAGGCTGAGAGAGAAGCAGCTGATCTGATACTTCTGGGCTGGCAGAAAGCTATGAGTTTTACCGGCGGGATGGGAAGAATAACCAGGAGGATAATGCATCAGGCAAACTGTCATAAAGCAATTTTGAGAGGTAATTATCCCGATGAGCTTAAAAAAGTAGCGGTAGCTTATGACGGGCGAAGAAATTCCAGCTATGGTCTGCAGCTGGCTCACAGAATATCCCTGGCCACCGGCGCCAGAATTGATCTATTCCATATAGTCAGCCCGGATGCTTCCGATCAGGAAAAGAAAAATCGCAGGAAAGAATTAGAAAGGCTGGCTGCTGAAGAGGAATGCCCGCTGGATTATCGCATAATTGAGAGATTTTCGGTATCTGATACCATCATTGAAGTAACCAGAGAAGCTGATCTGACGATTATGGGTGATTCAGCCAGACGTTTCAGCCTCAGTCATGTAGGCAACAGGGCTGCCAGAATAGCCCGAAACTGTGAAGGTTCTCTCCTGATTGTCAGGAGGCATCAGCCCTTTTCCAAAGAAACTGTTTTATCACGTTTCAAACAGTTTACCCGGAAAAGAAAACAGAAGAAAGAAGTAAAACAAGATAATCTCAATCTGAATGAAGACCTATAAGCTATTAAAAGATATATACAATAGAGAATGATTAAGGCGGGCTGGCTGAACCCGGCCTGTCTTTATCTGAAGACCAAAAGCGACTAGAACCCCGAGCATTAGCCGGGGTTTTTGATTATAGTCAGTTTCACCATTTATCTTGAAAATATGCAGTTTTATTTTTATCCATTGTTGTGCTCTGAAGGGGTATGGGGGTTTATCTTGGATGGTGCAAAATAACTGATTGGTAAATTTTAAAAGGAATTTGTGAACTGATATTGAATTACATGGCTATTAAGTCTGCTCAGCATCCCCCTTCTTAGTCTAAAATTTGTAAAATATTATAAAAATTAGTATCATATTTCTAGAGGTTGGAGAGTAGTAATCTGGTTTTTAGAAACAACAATAATATGGGTTTCAAAGATTTTGTAAAAATTATTCATTTTACATCAAACTGTCTTATCAAAGGTATAAAGAGTTATAGCTCAAACCAGACTACAAAACATGACTTATAATAACTATTGACTTAAACCTCCTGCTGATATTATTTTTCAGCGGAAGATTTTTTTTAGGTAATATCGCATAAAATGAGATATCTAAGATACTAAAATTGGAAAGTTTAAAGGATTTTAAGGATTTTTTCAGAATATTATTAGTTAAGAGGTCATTTAATGAGGTGCCTCTAACTGACAGTAATTGTAACTGTTCATTAGCTCGGGTTGATAAAATTTATTGAGTAGAATTTTCCTGTCAACACTGCTTTAGAGAGCTCAATAATTTGTTTGATAATCAGATCTTATTTAGATTCAGAACTGCCTTGCTAGAATTTCTATCATTATAAAGAGCTTACATTAACAACATGGATAAGGATATTAAGAAAGTGTGAAAGGGATCAATGCAAGTAATTTAGAGCAAGGTATAAACAGTTGATGGAATTTCATTTCGACATAAAGGAGTGGGAGTCTTGCCAGACTATAATACCTCAATAAATGTGCTGGGCAGCATCTCTGATATCAA
>SL_8KL_010_SEDDRAFT_10004676_pt1 | contig 10938 bp, 6 predicted proteins | sample SodLakKL_010_SED_4_FD_11160 | JGI IMG/M metagenome (IMG submission 11160) | reverse complement strand
AAAGATGATTTTGAATTACAATTAAATAGAGAGATAAATAACAAAATTGGAAAGGTCTTTAATGCTAATTTGGTGGAGATAAGTTTCATGGAAATTGAGGATAAAACAATTTGTGTTGTTAATGTTTCAGAGAGTGAGGAACCGGTGTATTTTGATAACGACGAATTCTATGTTCGAATAGGTAGTTCTAGTGAGCCTTTAAATAAAAAAGAGACGAGAGAGTATATTAATCAGAATTTTTAGTATGATATTTTAGAATTAAAATCATTTTAGGGAGTACTCCTCAGATATAAATATTAGCGGTATAATAAAAAATTGTTTTTATGAGTTAATTAATCTGATTCATTATTACTCACTTATTGATCAGTAAAATCATTTAGATATTTCATGAATTATATTCGTGATAGTTTTTGAATCTTCGATTCCAAAAAAAGATGAATATTAATCACTTGACTTGTGGGAATTTCATCAGAAATTACTCGTGAATATTAAATTAGTTGTCTTAACTTCCATATGTCTTCTTCCGGATTAAATTTATTTATATCATATCCTCGGTTTTCAATAATACCGGCATGATAGAGCATCGTTTTGAACTGAAAAGTAGTGTGAGTTTGATATATTTTCGGATCTTTCAATTTTTCAAATTTTAAATTATCTTTTTCATCAAAAATCTCTTCTCTCTTTTTCTCTTTAATGAACAGTTCTATTGAAAGTGACGAATGTTCTTTGTAGAGAGATTTTACCAAATCTATTATAGTTGGGTTTTGACAATTCTTTTGTAATTTATTGATCTCTCTAACTAATATTTTAGTAAATGGGTAATTCATCATAGTATACCTGATTATTTCAACCCAATCAGGACTAGCTTTCACAAATCTTTTTCTAGATCCTTTTAATTTTTCTAAAGACCGTAATGCTTCTTCAATACTATCAAAATTTCTTAACGCAAATCTGACTACTTCTTCACCCAACTGAGTGAGTTCTTCCTTTGGTTCTCTATTTATCAATCCCAAAAATTCTGCGCCATAAGAACAATATCTAGGTATGTTAACGATATATTTCTTAATCAATACCTCTGTTTCCTTTTCATGATACAAAGCTAGAGGATATGCTAGGTAGTTTTTAGGATGATTTAAGGGAAAAGACTCATGTCTAATTCCTTGAGGACTAGCTTGATATCGTATAATTTGAGTCTCTTTAGAGGATTCAAAACCTAAAAGTTTAGATTTTTTTACTATTTCAATCTCTCCTTTAGGATCAATCCCTAATAACCCTATATTCAAATTCTCTGACATAGAAATAGTAGTTTCATCAAATGAATCTAAAGGTGCTGCTAAAAACGACAAATTAGAATTTAATAGTCTATCATAAGCTTGGAAAATACCTGATTTTAAATCAATATCTCCTGCTCTTGTATATCCTTTAGCCTCTACTGAGATTAACGGCCTATTAGATTGTAAGGAAAAGTCATCTAATATACAATTTGATGGTGGTTGTGCTACTCCAACCATATCTGGATATCCATTTCCTATTTTTATATGGTTAAAAGGAGACAACTGATCTAATATTTCTTCATTCACTGCCTCATCAGTTAACCAAGTTTCTCTAGTGAATTGTGAATCTACAACTACATAATTATACTCATTTTCTTCAGGAAAGAGATATTTTTTAGTAGTAGCGAGAACTTCAGGTTCTGTTAGGCTCATTTATTACCCCTTATATTTTTCTAAATAATCTATTAAAATCAAAGACTTAACGATCATTTTATTTTAATTTCTCTAGTAAGTACGTCTTTTTCCTCTAATTTCTCTAAAATTCTCATTAATTTTTCTTCTTCTAGATCAACTTTTTCAACTAATTTATCTATTTCTAGTCGGCCATAATCGGAGGAGAACAACTCTATAAGTACGGAATCAACTCCTTCCTCCCCTATTTCTTTTTTACAATATTTTGACAATTTTTCGTCAATATCGTTTCTTAGTTTTCTAATTTCTTGTAAGGAATTATCTAAATTTATCAGATCCTGATTCTTTATTTTTTCTAATCTTTTTAAATTATTAAGAAGATCTTCTTCTTCTATGTCTAGTTTTCTTACAATTTCTTTGTAAGAGTCTGTTTGGTATTGACGGGATTCTTCATCCCAAAAAGATTCGATTTCTTTAATCTCCCTTTCTGCCTTACTTCTTAATTCTTTAATTTTTTCCCGTATTTTTTTAAACAAATCTTTATTAAGATCAGTAGCTGATTTGATGTCGTCTACTATTTGGTCGATGTCCTGATCGATCTGCGAAGGAGATTTATCTTTTATATTTTGAATATATTCACTGCCTTCAAAAAACGTTTTTCCTGTGTTTTTTATATTCTCAAAATCCTCTAATTTTTTATTCAATTTTCTCTCTTCTTCACTTACTTCATCAATCATTGACTTGGCTTCTTTAAGAGGTTTTAAAAATTCTTCAACTTCTTCTATTGACTTACTTACTTTATCAGATAATTCGTTTATCTCGACTGGTGTAGTCATTTTTTTCAAAGTAATGGCAGGAGTTTCTTCTTTTTTATTTTTAATTTGATTTACTATAGTATTTGATATTTTTCTATTTTCAAACGAGAGGTTTTTAACTTTACCAATTTCCTCTCTAGTTTGATTTAATTCTTTTATTTTTTTTATTATTTCTTTGGAACTCTCTTCCACTAATTTCGATTTCTCTTCTATTTTGTTTTGTATAATTTTGAACTTATAAACCCTAGGACTGTATTTATATTTAGATGAACCAGTTCCTTGGAATTCACTCTTTTGATAATTTTCTTTATCTATTCCTTCTCTTTCTTTATATTCCTCTAAAATTTCCTCAATCTCGTCTTTATTATAAGAAGTTTCTTTAATTTTTTTATATTCACTCATTAGATCATCGATCTTTTGGTATTCCTTTACATCCTTTTTTTCATATTCTTCATTAAATTGTTTTTTAATATGAGCTAATAATTCTTTTAATTCCCCAAAGGTTTTAGAGGAAATATTTTTATCAATTTTTTTCAAAGTTCGAGAAGCATTTTTATATCTCTTTAAAAAGGTTTTTTCTAAGTACCCTATTGTATCTGACAACATTTTATATTTGGATCTTTTAACTTCGCCTTCAGACATCTCTATAATCTCAAATTGATTTTCTAAAAATTTTATCATGTTTTCAATTGAAACGATATTACTATCTCGTTTTTTCTCATTAACTATATATTCCAGATTAAAAATTTTATTTTCTTCATACTGATCCCTTACATTTTCAATTTGCATATCTAGATCTTCAATTTTATTTCTCAATTTTTCATTTTTAATTTTTTTTACATTATTGTTCTTTGTAGTTATTTGGAATTTCCTTTCTAATATTTCTATATATTTACTCATCAATTTCTGTGCTTCAGCCTCTTCGTTTTTATAAAGAAATAATTTTCTTAAATAGTCTTTTTGTATTGATTCAAATCCTAATTCCTCATTTGACATTATATATTTATTAATTCTCTTTTCTACTGGACTCTCTGATACTTGATGTCCGGCTTCTGTCTTTTTTAACAATCCAATGTCCACCATTGCTCCTACTTTTTCTATTAAAGGTGTTTCACTATCTAGATCTGGTAGATGAGTCATTCGTTTATCATACCATCGGAATTTATTAATCTTATTTTGATTTTTTTCGTAAAATTCTTCTACAGAAGTAATTTTCTCTCTAAAATTTAAGAAGAAATTATAATATTTCACAAGATCAGAAACATCACCGGTTCTCCAACTATTGATTATTTTTCCACTTTTCTCTGATTTTTCAATCCAATCATTTAGTTTTTTTTCAATGTTTAATCTACTCATTAATTCTTTAATGTTTTCAATATATAAGTCTTCATTGATCTTAATGCTCTTATCCTTTGCTTTATTAAATGCTATTATCCTTCGAGCCATTTTATTGGTAATTTTAATTGGTAAATACATGGGATCAAATTGTTTGAATGGATAGCCATTCATCTCATTTTTTCTTATCGATTTAGATATATCTTCACTATGTAAAATTATAGCTAAATTAATTGGCTCTTTATCATTTCTAATTCTTCTTTTAAATTCTTTATAAATATCATCAACGAAATTTTTATTTATATTGGTTCGTCTTATATATGTTTGAGTTCTAATTGGGTCTTGCAAATTATCATAATGGATTTTTTGAAGTTTTTTTGAATCCTCTAGAGAAGTTCCTTCAAGACTTGAAGCTTCTACTGTAAAACCATCAGTTTTATTCAATAGATAGAAAAAGGCGTTGTCTAATTCTTCATTATATAGTTCGTTCAAATTCCTTCTAACTTCCCTCCATAATTCGTTTCTTTCATCAGTATCTATAATAAATTTTAATACTCTAGGAACAGGGGCTGGAAAAATTTTGTTAGACACCTTTTCCGAGATTGCATAGTAAATTTCATCCTCTAATATTTTGTTCTCCTCTAACTCTTTTTCCATTGCGTTAGCTAATCCATCTGAGATTCCGCTAAAATAAGTTTGGATGTCTTTTTGTTCTATTGGAAAGAAAAAGTTTCTTTTATTATCGAGTATATCAAAATAGCTAAATTTATTTTTAAATTCTTCAATTGAAAATTTATTATCTTCATCGACTATTATTTTTTCTTCTTTAATCTCTACTAATCCTTTTAAAATTTCAATTAACTCTTCAAAATCTTTGTCTTCATCTAAATGTGAAACTTGAACTATCCCTTTTTCTTTACTCGTATCTGTTTTTTCTCTTAGAGATTTGTTAATCTCTTCTATGATTCCAGGTACTTCTAAAGATTCTATATTTTCTATTCTTTTTTCTATTTCCTCTCTAGAAAAAGGCTTTAACTCACAAACTAATAGCTGGAATAATTTTTTATATGTAAGTGACAAATCCTCTTGTAAATACTTCAAATCTTCTTTTTTAATTGCATTTGTTTTTCCTCCTAAACCTACAATTTTAGTATCTCTAAATGCTGATAGAAGGATTTCATAATCCCATTTAGATTTCCCTTTTTGGAGAGAGAATGTTTGTAGACTTGACAATAGTTTTTGAATATTTCTTATATTCCCTCTCCCCACCTTTAAAATAGCTTCAGGTATTCCATCTGATAAAAAAATATTAAAGTCCTCAGAGAGTTTTTTTTCATAAGATTTTTCAATAATTTTTCTAATAGCGTAAATTCCTTCTTCCTTCTTTATTTTTGGTAATTCCCAATCTTCTACTCTGTCTTCAAAGCCTTCTATATTTTCTTCGAAATTCTGAGCTAACCGATCATAACCATCATGAGTGCAAGCGAGAAAAAATCGTATAAAGCTCCCAAATCTTTCATTCTTTCCCCATGGTTTGTCTTCCTCATTAACAATATCTTTTATTCCTTTCGTAATTTTTTCTCCCATCTCTTTTTTCTCAGCTATGTCTTCTATTTCATCAATAAAGAAAAATATCTTTTTTTTGTCTTCAGTTAAATTTTCTAAACTCTTTACCACGAATCTTTCTGGGTTTGAAAAATCATCAAGAGGTGGTATTTTTTCTGAAAAGGATTCTCCAGATTCTTTAAAAGCCCTAAATAAAGCTATAAAAAATCTGAGATCTTCCCTTACTGTCTTTTTTATAAGACGTTTAGAGTCTTCTGCTTCTTCATATGCGTTAACAATATATTGTGTTTGGGTTGATATAATTTCATTTTTTGTATCCTCAAGCTTTTCTTTTATCAAGTCTTGGAAATATGTTTTGCCTGTCCCCCATTCCCCTAGTATTGTTCTCCCGATAGGTTTAATTTCATCACTATCTAAAAAGGCCTCTAAACTCTCTTCTATTTCGTTCCATTCTTCAAGATCTAATTTTACAAAAGGCGATCCCGTTGGCGTTCTCGGAATTTCATGTTTTATTTCAGGTATTTCCTCCATATCTATTCACCTCTCTCAAGTTTGTATATATTTTCAACTGGTTTAATATCTCCTGCAGTTTCAACTATTCTTTCCCCATAAGGAACATTTATGATTATAGGGTGATTTAGACCACTCATTTGACCTGTAACTATAACATTACCAGTGCCTAAATTTGTTAATTTATTTTTTATAGACTGGGGAAGCCCTCCTGTTGCTCTTTGAATATGTGAGACATCCTCTGGGCTAGCTCTATGAATAAAATACGTATTCAACATGGATAAAACAACCGAATCAATAAAGGCAGGTCGTTGAGAAATCATACATAGTGAAAGACCAAATTTTCTACCCTGTGTAGCTATGTCTCTAAGAATACTGTGAGATAAAGTTTGTCCTACTTCATAACCACTAGAAGGACAATAATTTTGTGCCTCTTCTATTGCAAAAATCATAAATCTTGTTTCCCGTTGAGTAGAATAGTCTTCAAATCTTTTAAAAAGTCTCAAAGAAAGATATGATAATATCATTTGTTTTATATTAGTGCTAACACCTGGAGATCCTTCTGAGGAAAAGTCCATTATATAAAATCTCTGCTTGGTTGTTATGTCATCAACAAAACCGTCTTCTCTCATTTCAGAAGCAGATGTTAATAAAGAGTGCTCAACTTCTAATTCCCGATAAAATTTATCTAACGCTCTTCCTATCGCTCTTTGAGTATTAGTATTTATATCTACGTCATTATTAGGATCTTCTAGGACTTCATTGAAATCATTTCTAATATCACGCGATCCAAAAATCTCATTTAAATCTCTATCTTCTTCTTGCCATTCTCTTATAGCTTGTGCTAACCCGTTAATTTGGAGCTCGTTTGTCGTCCCAGCTCCCTTTCTAAATTGAATTACCATAGAGGCTAGCTCCCTAGCCCCTATTCTGTTTAAATCTATTCCAAATCGCTCTAAAGTATTAGGTTCATAATCCTCCAATAAATTTTGGTATTGATTAGGCATTACAAAGACCTTGACATTTCCGGAGGCAAAAATTTCCTTATTCTTTTCAAATTCTTTCGCATATCCAACATAGTCACCATGTGCGTCAATTAGAACAATTGGATATGAGATAGCAAGCTCTTCTTTCCTAATTTTTAATAATTTTTGCATTAATATTCCGGCATTATACGATTTGCCGCTTCCTGTCACTCCAAATATTCCAAAATGCATAGGTATTTTATCAACTTTCAAAGGTAGTTCCACCGCATTCTCACCAGTATATCCAAATAAGTTTCCATAGTTTATTGTTGGTTCATCCTCATCAATATCGAATATTTCTGAGATGTTGTCCTTAGGATCAATCTTTTTAACTGAACTTCCTGGATCTGGAGGATTGGAAATTGCTCCTCCTTTTCCTAAGTTTTTAAAAAGCTTCAAAGTACCTACTTTGTATTTGGAAGAATATTTTTCTGGTAACTCTTCTCCTTCTCTCCTTACTTCACTCCAAGGCCCTCCCTTTTGAAAAAATTCATCATATGGATCAATACTGTCAATACTCGCCAATAGATCCACATTACTATTTTTACACTCAACCTTTACCAAACTTCCCTCAAATATGCTTGTTTCATTTTCAGCTTCCTTTCTAAACTGAAACTTTGCTTCATTTGTGGAGGCATTGCTCAATACTATTCCAATTTCTTCTACCAATTTTTCACCTCATAATTAAATTCGACAGCTGCGTTTTCTTCGAACCTTTCGCACTACGGTTTGAGATTTCCATTTTCAAACTTTCAGCACAACTCTTTGAAATCTGGCACTTTTCGTGTGCTAACATTACGGGTAAAGGATCCTCTAATCCTTTCAAATAAGATTTCTCTAGAATTGAAACATACTCAGATAACGAATAGTCAGCCTCTTTTATTGTGTCCACCCTAATAACAGGTGATCTTATAGAATTTTTATAAAAGAAGGATTGAACGCTAACTCCATTTTTGGAATATTTTTTATAAAGATCATTTTTTTGTTCCACATTTATCATATCAGTATACATGCTAGTATCTAGTTGGCCTTTCTCAATTGCCAGGCCAGTAATCAAATCTCTATCATCATATATTACGTTGTTCTTATATATGTTTTTATAAAGATCCTTACTATAGTTATATATTTTTTCTTCCTTATCTTCCAAATAAAATCTTTCTTTAATTCTTTTAGCAATACCCAATATAGGAATGTCTTGGCTTACTTCTTTAAGGGCTTGACATCTTTTTCTTACATAGTCTGTTTTTCTCCAATTTGGAGGATCCACTAAAGGCCCATCTATTAATATAGCACCTTTTTGAATTTTTTTTTCTTGTAATTTTTCTTTTACTCTAGAAATCATATATGTTTCTCTTTCAAGCATTTTTTTAGTTCCAGTAGATCTAACAGCCTTGTTTTCATTACCTTCTATTTTAACTATTTCACCTAAAACATCGGCCAAATCTTTATCCTTAATTTCCAGCTCGTCTTTATCGGCCTCAACTTCGGATATATTACTTTCTATATCTGGATCAAATTTTTCCTCCAAGTATAAGTAAACTAATGCAACACTCCAAGGAATAAAATGAATATTTCCAAAACCACTTATAACTTGCATACTCCCGTCTAGTCCCATCAGAGCACCGGTATACTCCTCATTAGAATATTCACGTAACCAGTTTTTATCGTTAAACAAAGGGAATAATTTTTCTAATAATAATTCTCTTGACTCAGATCTTTCTGCAAGGTTTTTTCCCTTCTCGATAGCACTTTGTTGTAATTTCAATAAAGTGTCATAGGAAGTCTCTTGATAGACTTCATCATCCAATTTAATCCCTCTTTTCTTGATATTAATTAGGCAAGAGTAATTTATAATTTATGGATTCATGGGAAAAAAATATAACCTATCAACAGATAGGAAAATAGGAGATATGGATGGAAAAAAAGGAGTTTTTAAAAGGAGGAGATAATCTATTTCAACACGAAGCAGTAAATTCATTTTACAATGAAGTTTTCGAAAGATGGGATTTTGGACAAAAAGAAATTTCCCTACTTCTTTCTTGTACCCCTCATAAACCTTACTCAGAATCATTTATGCATAAAAAAATTAAAGGATTATTAGAAAAAAATAATTTTGATTCAAAAATTCAGGAATATATAATTGGAGAACCTCTAACAGTATGTCCAAGGGAATGGGAAAATAAATATCCAGCAGACAGTTATGAATTTCCACCCGATGAATTAGGTGAAGATGGGAAAAAAATATTTATTAAAAGATTGAAACCTTTTCTTAAAAAATTAAAATCCAACTATGATGAAACAGTTGTATTTGTTTCAAATCACTATAGAGACATCATTAATGAGGCAAATGAAAATTTCATAGATCCCATTGTTGTTCCATATAATATTTATAATCTTCCTAAATTACAAGAGACACTCAATGGAATAGTGGAAAAATGAAATTTACAATAAAATACGAAAGTCAAGATACATTTGCTAGATGTGGAGAATTAAAGTTAAATGGATATAGTATAGAGACCCCTGTTTTTTGGTTAGGTAAAAATATTAGCACACCCCCTGACTTACATAATTTTGAATTTACTGATGCTATGTTAGTTTCAGCGTATGACATAATTACTGCAGATGAAATTGATATGGATGATTACAATAAAATACATAACTATTTTAACTTTAATAATCCAATATTAATGGACTCAGGAGGATATCAATTTCAGAAAAAAGATGAAATAAACATCTCTACCGATCGCATATTAGAGATATACGAAAATTTAAAACCAGATATGGGCGTTGTGCTTGACCATCCTTTAGATCCGTCTAAATCTTTAGAAACAAATAGAAAAAGATGGAAGGTGAGTTTTAATAATATTAAAGGTATGATCTTCGGAGATTTAAAAACACCAATAATGCCTGTTGTACATGGATATACACCCGAAGCTATAAAAAAAGCTTGTGAAGAATTAAAAAGCATAATAGAAGATCCTCCACTGGTAGGATTAGGTAGCTTAGTCCCTTTGATGCAAAACAAGTATACAAAGAAAGTAAGAGATAATAACGATGGTGATAGCCCTAGAAATTTAGTTATTGATTGTGTCAGAACTGTAAGGAAGGAATTTCCAAATTCATTTTATCACGTTTTTGGAGTGGGGGGAGCTTCAACCATGCATATGCTATTTGCACTTGGTGTTGACTCTATAGATTCTAAAGCTTGGCGACTCAAAGCTGGGTTTGGAGCAATACAACTCCCAGGTGTATCAGATCGATTTATTTCCCCTCCAAATGAAAAACGAGCTAGTTTAAATAAAAAGGAGGAGAAGCAACTATCAAATTGTAGCTGCCCAATCTGTGAAAATAAGAGTTTAAAAGAGAGAAAAAAGGAACTTGATAATAGTTCATCTACAACATTCCAGAATAGAGCAATACATAATGCATTTGTATTTAAAGAAGAAGAAGAAATTATTAAAAATAAAATTCGAGAAGATAATGATAAAAAATTTGTTATGGATCGCTTATATCGAAGCCCATACAAAAAATTACTTAAGTATGGATTGGAACAAAACTAATTCTTTAAGTTATTTAAAATAGAAGCGGTGAAAAATCATTTAATATTTTTAAACAAGTTAGTTTATTTTTGTTAAATTTAAATAATGTCTAAACGATATTTATTACTTCTAAATGATTTATGTCTTTTCAAGCCCACTAGCACCACATCTTTTCAGATATTCTCGCGTCTCATCATCTTTACAGCGAATTACTGTACCTTCTCTTCCTCGAGTCAACAAAACTCTATAGGCATTCAATGTATGTTCCATTGGATCACTAGACCAACTTCGAACATTACTAGGAACCCGCCAATCACCATCACGCCATTTTAAGTCATTGCCCCAAAATAAGAGAACAAAATCTAGTTCTAAACCCTGACATCCAAACTCCGAAATCGGTTTTTCCAATTGACAACAAGAAGCTGGATCATCGGCCGGTGCATTAAACCATGGACCCCAGACC
>SL_8KL_010_SEDDRAFT_10004675_pt1 | contig 10938 bp, 8 predicted proteins | sample SodLakKL_010_SED_4_FD_11160 | JGI IMG/M metagenome (IMG submission 11160) | reverse complement strand
GAAGCCCGATCGAAAAGCAACAGATGTCGGGAAGGAGAATTTATGTGTGTGAGGAGTGTCAAAGCAGGAGTGAATTACGGTCTGGCGGCTAAACAACGAGGCTACAAACTTCCTATCATCAGGCCGGCCGCAGTCTAGTTTTCAGATATATTTTAGATTGTCTTTTTTATGTCTCTTTTAATAATCAAGCCCGTCTGGTTCAGGTATGTGATTGTACCCGGATATACCGACAATATGAATGCGATCGGAGAACTGGCCCTCTTTGCCCAAAGCCTGGGTAATGTGGAGCGCGTTGAGATTCTCCCCTTCCATAAAATGGGGGAGTACAAATGGAAAGAACTCGGATTGGCCTACCGGCTTTATGACACCCCGGAGCCGGATGAAGAGACAGTCGAGGAAGCCCGTTCCCTCTTTAAAAAGGCCGGACTGAATACATACTAAAAGGCGATGTTTTAATGCATTCAAGCAGGTTGGCTAAAGGCTTTTGCCTCTATATAATTATGGTATAATATTTTTTTAGTTTAAAATGTACTCTTTCAAAATAATGAACTAACCTGTTACCTCTTTTAGTACGATCCCCCTGTTTTCAATTCACAGGTCGATCATCCCGATTGAGTTGTTGGTTTATTAAACACACATTTTTACCCCATACATCCATTTTAGTTGACAAGTTATGTTTCAAGTATTTGAATCCGGTTCAAAAATCAGCAAGGAAGATTACAAAAAAAGACTTCCTGAACTACGCGCTGAGCTTCTGAAAACCCAGTTTGCACTGCAAGAACAGGGAGTGCCTCTCCTGATTATTATTGCCGGGGTAGAAGGAGCGGGCAAAGGTGAAGTAATAAACCGGCTAAACTCCTGGATGGATACCCGTTATATTGAAACAAACGTCTTCAGGAAAGTAACAGATGAGGAAGCCAGCCGGCCGTTTCATTGGAGGTTTTGGCGAAAAATGCCGAAAGCCGGAGAAATTGGAGTCTTTTTCGGTTCCTGGTATACCAAAAACATAAAGAATTTAGTTTTTGGCAAAGAGTCCACAGCGGAATTTGACGCGCATATGAACCAAGTAAAATCAATGGAGCAGATGCTTGTAGCAGGAGGAATGCTCATTGTAAAATTCTGGCTGCATATACCGGAAAAAAAACAGAAGAAGAGATTCAAGAAACTCGAAAAAGATAAAAGGACGGAATGGCGGGTAACTGATTACGACTGGCGTTATCATGAACATTTCCAGCAATTTATAAAAGTGAGTCAGCGTGCAATCAGGCTTACCAATACCGCCGATGCCCCGTGGAATATTATTGATGCATCACAAAAGCGCTATAGAGACATAGCATTCATGGAAATTCTCTTGCAGCAGATGAGAGCAGCACTGAATAAAAATGGTATAAAAAACGGCACTCCGGCTCCTGTAATACCTGATGTACATGATCTAGCTAAACCTAATAATATTTTAGATGATATAGACCTGTCTCCGAAGCTTTTAAAAGATGAGTACAAGGAATTATATGACGAGCTTGCCCTTGAAATTGAATTTCTTGCCTGGCAGTGTTATCAGAAAAATATCTCCAGCGTTATTGTATTCGAAGGATGGGATGCGGCCGGAAAAGGTGGCATTATAAGGAGGCTCGTGCCTGCACTTGATGCCAAGCTCTACAGAGTAATCCAGACTGCAGCACCATCTAAGATTGAAAAATCACATCACTATTTGTGGAGATTTTGGAAGGATCTGCCGGAAGACGGTAAAATCACTATTTATGACCGCTCCTGGTATGGAAGAGTACTGGTTGAAAGAGTTGAAGGCTTTGCAAAAGAGGAGGAGTGGAACAGAGCGTTTCATGAGATCAACGAATTTGAATACCAGCTGATTGAACACGGAACAATCGTTAATAAATTCTGGCTGCATATCAGCAGTGAAGAACAGCTCCGGCGGTTTGAAGAGCGGCAAAAAGTAGAATACAAAAAACATAAAATAACGGATGACGACTGGCGTAATCGCGATAAGAGTGAAGCTTATAAAACGGCTGTACACGACATGGTTGCTAAAACCAGTACAGAATATTCACCCTGGCACATTATACCGGCAAATAATAAGAATTATGCACGGATTGCCGTCCTGAAAATCATCCGGAATTCAATGATTGAAGCACTTGAAGAGGACAACCCCGACAAGAGCACTTAATATAAATGACACACGCAGCCTATAATTCGATAATCCTTATTTTGAGATTTTGAAAGAGAGTCGTTCTGGAGTTTTTAGTAAAAAACCCTCAGAAGTTTAGCCTCATTCACCAAAAATCACTCCTTCAAGCATATCGATGTGCCGGAATTTGATATCGTAAAGATCGCGGCTTCGCTCTGCTACATCGTCCGAGACGGAATCCCAATCATCAGCCCGGGCAAACGAATCGCCGTTGGTGTAGATATTTCCTGCGACGGTTAAAAACATCCCAAGCGTGGAAACCATGAGTCTTTCATCAAGTATCGAGCCGTCTTCGTACGATACGACATTCACCACTGTACCCTGCTCTCCAATATGGTAATCGAGCATACCGCGCATGGCTTGATCATAAAAATGCGGGAATTGATCTCTGAGCTCCTCCCGATACCTGTTTATGAATTCAGACGTACCTTCGCGTTCTCGATCAAATGAAAATCCTCCTCCAACATGGTTCAGGAACTGGTACCAGTCATACACGCTCACTTCAGCTGATGCCGCATTTGCACCTTGTTCAGTAAACTCGATTTGATCCGGCAGTCCCCATGGTTCAACCAGATGGAGTACGGCTTCAAACATTAAAGCGGTGCGATCAAACACGGTTCGCGCCATTTCTTTGTCCGAATCGTCACCAAACATATAGAGCACATCGTACATCGTTTTCTTGCCGCGTATCATAGCCCCTACTGCGTCAAGGTGCCAAATCGTACCGTCTCCTAAATCGTAAACAGAGGTTTCCTCAAGCCAAGAATCTTCCAGTACATCAGCAATTTGACGATAGGTGTGAAGCATATCATCAATCCCATAATCAAGCCACGATTCGAGTGCTTCTTCTGTGAGCAGCCCCATATTATCCGCGCCTTCCGGTTTTTCCCAAACAATCCAGGCGTACCCGTGGCCGTGAATCCCACCCAGTCCGTAGCTCATGCTTCTGTGGTCTGATGTGCCATCCAGATGGATAAACCGCCCCTGCTCAAAGTGGTTGTTCAGCAGATATTGCCCCGGCATGACGATATAATTAGTTGTTTCTCTGGACAGGCGCTCAAACAAAACCTGATCATCAAACCGGCTGCCACGGTGGTGCATATGGTACGAATAGACCAGGTGCGGGTAGATGGATAGATCAAGCTCTTCACTGCTCTCGTGTGCGTCGCCATTTTGAACATATCGGTTCACAAACAGTCCATTCTGATTAAATGACCTATCCGTATCGTGCATAAGATCCAGCCACCGTTCGGCCCGGGCGTTCATTTCATCCGGGAATAGCTCAGGCCGGTAGTTCTCGTGCCCATACTCCGATGCCCTGGAGTTACCGGCAATCATGAAGAGTGCGTGCAGGGCGTTGCTGTAATCATTCACATACAAATAGCCATTATCCGTTTCTCCATGACCATCTGTAGTAATAACGTGCGGTACTGTGTAATCCGGTGATGCAGAGTGTGCCGGTATTGTCTCTTCGCCGTTACATGAAGCTAACAAGAAGACGGTGAAAATTAGGAAACTAAATGGGTGATAGTTAAAAGCTCTCATCTTTGATCTATATATTTTATAGGTTAATTTGTTAAATTTCTGACATGTAATAAATTATGCCGTATTCAAAATAATTTAAAGCCGCAGGCCACATCAAAAGATAAAAATCGTCAATGCTTTTACTGCCGCTGCTTTCAGATAATAATCCAACCTTGCCGGATATAACTCTATCCGTTAATGCCCAGTATCTTTCTGTTTAACTCCTCATCACTGCCGGCTCCGGCAAAATCATCAAAGGCCTTATCGGTTACCCGGATAATCAGGTCATCTATAATTTCAGCTCCCTCCTTCGCACCCTGTTCCGGATGCTTGATGCAGCACTCCCACTCCAGTACCGCCCAGCAGTCGATACCGTACTGTGACAACTTGCTGAAAATAGCGTGAAAGTCGATCTGCCCGTCGCCGATAGAGCGGAAACGTCCCGGCCGATCCACCCACCCCTGGTAGCCGCCATATACACCGCTTTTACCGGTCGGGTTAAACTCGGCATCCTTCACATGAAATGCCTTGATATAGTCTTTGTAGATATCGATAAATGAGAGGTAGTCCATCTGTTGAAGCAGGAAGTGGCTTGGATCGTAGAGAATTCGTGCTCTTTTATGATTTCCCGTGGCCTCAAGAAATTTTTCGTAAGTGATTCCGTCGTGCAGGTCCTCTCCCGGATGCAGTTCGTAGCAGACATCCACGCCATGCTCGTCAAACTCATTCAGGATCGGTTTCCAGAGGCGCGCCAGTTCGGCAAAGCCGTCTTCCACAAGTCCGGCTGGACGCTGAGGCCAGGGATAGACTGTATGCCACATCAGCGCACCCGAAAAGGAGGCGTGGGCATCCAACCCCAGGTTGGCGCTTGCCTTGGCCGCCATCTTCAGCTGATTCACCGCCCATTTCTGCCGCTCTTTCCGCTTTCCATGCACCTCTTTGGGCGCAAAGTTGTCGAACATGGGATCATACGCGGGATGTACCGCTACCAGCTGCCCCTGCAGGTGCGTGGAGAGCTCCGTGATCTGCACACCGGTCGCCTCTATTTTACCCTTATACTCATCCGCAAAGCTCTTACTGTTGCCACCTTCTCAAGATCTATAAGTCGCGACTCCCAGGTGGGTATCTGAACTCCTTTATACCCCAGTGATTTTGCCCACTTGCAGATGGCTACAATATCATTAAACGGAGGTTCATCATTTACAAACTGGGCTAAAAATATGGCAGGTCCTTTTACTGATTTCATATTGATTGAATTATATTTGAAGTTAAAATTTTGCAAAAATAGTCCCCCTTCAAAGGGATCCCTACGGGGGAAGGGGGACATCCCCATGCTCCTTGCGCCCTGCGCTCCCGATGGGTCGGGATGTCGCTTATCGCGCCACTTGCCCGGTGCTAAACCAAAAACTCTGTCCACTTCTTGTCCGACTTATTCGACTTGACCATGGTCGAAACAAACGCCATACCGCGGATCCCATCGTCCACATTGGGAAAGTCGTAATCCTTCACAGACGCAAAGCTGCCTGACTGGTGATCTCTCACCGCAGCGTGAAATGCCACATAGAGGTTGGCAAATGCCTCCAGGTATCCTTCCGGATGCCCTGCCGGCAGCCTTGTATTGGCCGTGGCGGCTTCAGAAAGATACCCGGTACCGGCTCGAAGTATTTGAGTTGGTTCCTCCAGTGGCTTGTACAGCAATGTATTGGGACTTGTATGTGTCCACTCCAAACCACCCCTTTCACCGTATATCCTTAGCTTAAGGTCATTCTCCTCTCCAGCCGCAATCTGGGTGGCCATCAGTACGCCGGTGGCTCCGTTGCCGAATTTAAGCAGCGCAGCTGAATCATCATCCAGTTTCCTGTTCTCCACCGTAATGTTCACATCCGCATTAATATGTGTGATTTCCAGGCCGCTTACATACTCAGCCAAATTGGCCGCGTGCGTTCCGATATCTCCAATGGCTCCGCCTTCACCCGATTTTGAGGGATCAGTTCGCCATGATGCCTGCTTGTTCCCCTCCTCTTCGAGCGGCGTGGCCAGCCAACCCTGTGGATATTCCACATACACTTTTCTCAGTTTGCCGAGTTTTCCTGATTTCACATATTCCCGGGCTTCCTTGATCATCGGGTATCCGGTATAGGTGTGAGTCAATGCCAATACATTTCCGGACTGTTCCACAACCTGCTTCAACTCTTTGGCTTCTTCAAGCGAGAAAGCCAATGGTTTATCGATAATCACATGAAAACCGTTCTCCATGGCCAGTTTAGCGGGCTCAAAATGTACATGATTGGGCGTTACTATGGAGACCGCCTCCATTTTTTCACTTTCCGGAAGTTTCGACTCTTTTTCAAACATCTCTTTGTATGAGCCGTAAACACGTGATGAATCAAGTCCCAGCATATCACCGGTCTTTTTTGACTTTTCCGCACTGCTGCTGAATGCTCCGCAAACCAGGTCGAACTTACCATCCAGGGATGCCGCTTTGCGGTGGACCTCACCGATAAATGCCCCGATTCCTCCCCCTACCATTCCCAGTCTTAGTTTTTTTCCCATTTTTGTTTGTGATTTTGTAAAGTGGTTGTTAGTTATTTTTTGCCTGAACCTACATCCAAATATGCAGAAGAATATGGCAGAAGGCAGTTTACAGTTGGCAAATTCTTACCTCTTATCCTGATGTCAAATAGTATATTTGCGAAAATTGTCCCTATCATAAATTCGATCGATAAACACTTCAACTGAAGTTGTCAACTGCCTGCTGCCAATTGTCTACCGCTTACTGTCAACTGCTCACTACCTGTTGCATAAACAATAACCCTTTCATAAGTATACTTATGAACATTGCTGCTCTGCAATAAAAGTTTCATTCTTACAGATAACGAAGATTCCGAAATAGTGCAACAAAATCAATGGCATTTACTTGCACTTATCAATGATAAAATGAATATTCTCTCTGCTCAATTAACCTGTTCAGAAAACAACTTTATTTATGGCTTCAAATCGATTTGTCATTTCCAGGCTAAGCCTGATGATGTTTCTTCAGTTTTTTATATGGGGCGGCTTTTTTGTAACCATGGGTGTCTACCTCTTAGAAATTTTCCAGGGTGAGAGGGGCTTAATACCATTATTGGTCAATCCTATGCAACTCACAACTGGGCAGCCGTTCTTGCCCCTGTTCTGGTAGGCCTTATTGCCGACCGCTATTTCAATGCAGAAAGAGTAAATGCCGTGTGTCACATACTGGGTGCCGGGCTGCTTTGGTATGCTGCAACTGTATCAGAGCCGAGTGCATTTATATGGATCATGTTTGCATATTTTATGCTCTATATGCCTACCCTCGCGCTGGTGAATGCCATCTCCTTTGCGAATATTGGCGACCCGGACAAAGAGTTTCCAAAAATCAGGGTATGGGGAACCCTGGGCTGGATCGTTGCCGGTTTTGTGGTGGCTCAGACCATACTGGGATGGGTTAATATTCCAATTCTTGGCTGGTTTACAGGAATTGAATCGGGAATACAGTCGACCGCCATTCCACTGCAGATGTCGGCCATTATCTCCCTGATATACGGAATCTACAGTTTTACACTGCCGGCAACACCCCCTTCCGAAAAAGGCAAGAAATTCAGCCTGGCTGAAGCCCTCGGACTGGATGCGGTAAAACTGCTCACCAATAAGAACTTTGCGATCTTCTCGTTCAGCAGTTTTGCAATCAGTATACCCCTGGCTTTTTATTATGCCAGAACCAACGACTTCATAGCGGCTGTAGCTTTTGGTGATGCGGCTCCATCGTTTATGACAATCGGTCAAATGAGTGAAGTACTTTTCATGGTACTTATACCCTTTTTTATTATTCGCCTGGGGGTAAAATGGATGCTCCTGGTGGGGATGCTGGCATGGACACTGAGGTACTTTTTGTTCGGATTTTTCCCGGATTCTGTATTCCTCGTTCTGGTTGGAATTGCACTGCACGGTGTCTGTTATGATTTCTTCTTTGTAACCGGTCAGCTTTATGTTGAGAAAAAAGCGCCAAAGAGCCTGCGTGCAAGCGCCCAGGGTTTCTTCAATCTGCTCACGTACGGGGTAGGTATGCTTATTGGAAACTACCTGCTTGGCTGGTGGGGAGACAGTATCGAACTGGACGGAGCAACCCAGCAAGGATGGCTTGATGGAGCTTTTGCCTTCTGGATCATGCCGGCCATTGCGGCGCTCGGTGTGGCAATCTTCTTCTTTATCTTCTTTTGGGATGATGAAGTGGAGGCCAAAACCATCGATCCGAACGTTTCAACCCTTGTAGATACTGATCCGGGTGAGACAAGTCCCGGTACAGTTGCCTGATCAGCAATCAATCAACTGGAATATTCACTTAAGCCCGGCATCCTCTGCCGGGCTTTTCTATTCATTGTGGTGAACAATAAATAAGGCCTGTTATAGTGGTACTTCATCAAAGTCAGGAAAGCCATAGATAGGGTTTGCGGAAGAGTGTTCCATCGCAGGTTCGGGATTTTGCATCCATTCGACTATCACAGGCTTTCAGCCTGTTTGGTATTTATGGATTTCCGAAGTGATGGTGCGTTTATTCAAAAATCTCTTCTCTAAATCAAGTTTTCTTAGCTCTTTACTTTGCCGGTTCAGACAAAAAATGTAGATTATGAAGTTGCCTGTAAACATAAAATATTTAGGAGCTATGAAAAAAATTGCACTTCTGACTACTCTCTTTCTTTTTCCTCTTATTGCCACTGCACAATCCGGGTGGATAATCGAAGCAGAAGAGATCGATCCAAATAACTATTACGGTATCACGGTTGCCAACGGAATGGTAGGTATTGTCTCGTCTGCCGAGCCTCTTCGGGTAAGCGAAACCGTATTGAATGGGGTATATGATTTTTACGGCCGGGGAAGGGTCTCCAACATTCTGCGCGGTTTCAATTTTGCAGGTATGCTTCTTGATGTTGACCGCAATCGCATCAACAGCAATAATATATCCAACATGCAGCAGCGCCTGAACATGCGTGAAGCCTATTTCGAGACAACATTCAGTTATCAGGATAAAGTGGAGGTAACCCAGCGCGTCAGAGCGCTCCGCCATCTCCCGTTTACCAGTATGATTGAGATGGAGATCACAGCCTTACAAAATGTAACTATTCGTCCCGCAAGCGTGATTGAAGCACCCGATCATCTCAGGGACGTTAGAAGCTACTACTCGGTAATTGACCGGCCGCATGTGCAAATCCCTCTTCTCTCTTCTGTTGCCGACAGCCCTACAGGAAAACACACTATTGCCGTTTCGAACAGTTTCCTGTTTGAAGAGGAAGATATGCCACACTATATCCATGAAGACTGGGACCATAATATGCATCTGGTTCACCTTACGAAAGAGCTTCGTGCCGGTGAAACCTACCGGTTTACAATTGTGAGCTCTGCAACATCCACGGAACACTTCTCTGACCCGCACAGTGAAGCGGAGCGGCTTAGTGTCTACGCCATGCTGGAAGGACGCGACCGCCTGCTGATGCGCCACAACGCAGAGTGGAACAGGCTCTGGGAGAGTGATATCATCATTGAAGGGAACGACCGTGACCAGCTCGATGTGCGATCCGCTCTCTATCATCTCTATTCATTTGTACGCGAGGGTTCACGGTTAAGCCTCTCACCCATGGGTCTCTCAGGCCTTGGCTATAACGGCCACGTATTCTGGGATACCGAAATCTGGATGTACCCCCCGCTGCTGATAATGCAGCCCGAACTGGCTCGCTCGATTATTGACTACCGAACCGATCGTATTGAAGGTGCCAGAACCAAAGCGTTCAGCCATGGTTACAGGGGCGCGATGTTCCCATGGGAGTCGAACGATGAGGGTCAGGAGGCCACCCCCTACTGGGCTCTTACCGGACCCTTTCAGCATCACATCACGGCCGTAGTCGGTATCGCGTTCTGGAACTATTTCCAGGTCACGCAGGATGTGGAGTGGCTTGAACGGGATGGATTTCCACTCCTACAGGAAGTAGCCGAATTCTGGCTGAGCCGCGTAGAAGAGAATGATGACGGCGGGTTTGATATCATNAANGTNGTNGCAGCCGATGAGCACGCCGAAAACGTCGATAACAATGCCTTTACCAACGGCACGGCCATTAATGTGCTTAGGTATACCACCAAAGCGGCTGAAGTTCTCGGTGTTGAGCCGGACCCGATGTGGAACTACGTTGCCGACCGAATTCCAATTCTTGAATTTCCGGATGGAACCGTTCAGGAACACGCTACCTATGAAGGTGAGATGATCAAGCAGGCGGATGTGAACCTGCTCACCTATCCCCTTGGCATTATAACCGACCGTGAACAGATGAGAAAGAATCTCGATTATTACCAGCAGCGGGTCGATCCGCAAGGACCGGCTATGACCCATTCGGTCTATTCGGTTATCAGTTCCAGGCTGGGCAATGCCGATGAAGCCTACGAACTGTTCCACAAAGGCTACCGTCCGAATATGCTGCCGCCATTTGGCGTGATTGCCGAAGTAGCGGGTGGAACCAACCCCTATTTCGCAACAGGAGCGGGCGGAATGCTGCAGTCGGTTCTTTCAGGTTTTGGCGGCCTTGAACTCACTGATGAAGGCATCATTCAGCTGGATACGCCCCTCCCAAGAGGCTGGCGTTCCATTACAATAACCGGTGCGGGCGTGGATGGGGTTACATTTGAGAATCGGCGTTAATTAGAAAGATCCGTCGAAGGAGATCCGTCGGATTTTTTCTACTGGGTGCGGTTGTAGTTATTTAAATGACCGGCATTTAATTGGAGAGATCCGTCGGATTTTTTTACTGGGTGCAGTTGTAGTTATTTAAATGACCGGCATTTAATTGGAGAAATCCGACGGATCTTCCACCCTCGACTGACGAGTGGCACTACCCAAATATTAAACCAACCAATAAACACTCGTCTGTCGAGTTCACAGGGTAGTAGGTTTAATTCAAAACACAATCCCTAACCCAAAACAGAGATCACCGAGTTACACTAGGCAGAAAGCCTGCGACAACCATGAATTATTGAAACAGCCTGTTAATCCATCAGTATGTAATCATTCCATGGTAAAGATCCGTCGGATTTTTTTACAGGGTGCGGTTGTAGCTATTTAAATGATCAGTATTCAATTGGAGAAATCCGACGGATCTTCCACCCTCGACTGACGAGTGGCACTACCCAAATATTAAACCAACCAATAA
>SL_8KL_010_SEDDRAFT_10004673_pt1 | contig 10940 bp, 17 predicted proteins | sample SodLakKL_010_SED_4_FD_11160 | JGI IMG/M metagenome (IMG submission 11160) | reverse complement strand
GTCAAGGTTGTAGATACACTTATGGATCACCCGGACTACGAGTACACGAAGAAAGAGCTGGCAGAAGTCAATGACATCTCGAGACCTACGCTGTACAAGATATGGGGCAGGCTCGAGAGGCTGGAGATAGTGGAACCGGCGAGGAAGATAGGTAGCACGCAACTTTTCGTGTTGAACCACGATAGCGACGTGGTCAGGTCGCTTTACGAGATGGAAGAGAAGTTAAGAAATACGGAAGAAAAGAAACCAGCGAAGGCCTGAATCGACGTTACATCTATATTAAAGATCTGTTAATTTTGATGTAACGATCTACCTTCTATAGTAAATAATCACATCGAAACAATCAAATAAACTTACTTCGTTCTTGTGAAGTGTCGCGAGAAATTTATGTGTTTGGTTGAACGGTTGGCTGTCCTCAGATCAGAATTTTTATTCTATTAGAGATGGATATTGTATTTGTCCTGGAGCCTTTGAATCGAATCTTCCTGGAAGCATACGTCATCTCCAGGTTTTGCCAATGTGCTCGGAGGCACATCTCTATTCATGATTTTGTAGCCTCCTCTTCCCATTCTCCCAATTTCTTCTGTACCGGAGAGAGGGAAGTAAATGGAAAAATTATTGTTTTGGTCTGTAATAATATTTGGACGGCCTTGTAATTTGCCTATAACGCCAATATGTGGAGCGTCTATATCATTCTTCTCTATAAGTACATCATCGTCAAAACCAACATCTTCTTCTTCCATTTTTTCTTTGATTTCTATTGTATATTCTTTCATCTCGTCAAGTTCTTCGAGTTTTCTTTGTAGTCTTTCTGTATACGGAGATTCTCTCATACTATCTACAATATGTTTTTTTCCAAAACCTTAAATATCTCAAGTGCGAGTACCTGGAACTTTTCGTTGGCCCTAACTAGTTCTTTGGTGATTTTTGGTGTGTTCCAGTTCAAACTTATAAGTTTTAAGGCTAAACATCTTTTTATGTCAGACTTTGAGGCAGATGGTTCAGAAAAGGTTCCTGTGGTAAGGCATGATTACATCAAGTCGTTTAAACTTGAACCAATGGGTGGTGTCGGCTCCCGTCCTAGAAAAGAGTTGATTGAAAAATTTATTGATAAGAATATCAAGGAAGCCGAAGGCGACAGAGAAATTGTACAGGATGAGACATCTTTTTTCGGTGATTGGTCATATAATCTAACGGATCTGGCTTCTGAGGGTCCTGAAATACATAAAAAGAGAGCCAAAAAGGCTAAAGAAAACATAAACGATGTGGACTACGTTTTCCACTGGGGAAACAATGCTGTACACAGACTGGTTTCCGATGAAGAAGAGTCCAAGGTAAGGCTTTACATAAATAAACTGTATGACCTACTGTCAGTGTCGGACAGTCTTATGTTTTATGCCGAGGAGCTGGGTGAATGCGTCCGGAGTCTGAAAGACGGGTCTTTCGACATCGAAAGAAAGAATGAAGAAGGTGAAAAGGAATATTGGTGGGACTACTATGGACTTCTCAGTCCCGAAGAAGCAAAGAAGAATTATGGGGAGGAGAACGTGAGACTACGGTCCAAGGATGAGCTACGTGAAGAAGGTAAAGTGTTTTAGATAAACGTGAAAACCTTTCTATTCTATTAGGAGACTATACGAGAAATTTAAGCCTTTCTTCCTGAATCTTTTTGTTTTCTCAGAAATCGCGAGAAATTTTATAAGGATTTTGAATGGTCCTTATCCCTCGATCACAAAACCGACCTTTGTCAAGTTTTCCAGAATTCTTTTACTCTCGCCCCAGTCTTCCGCCAGTTCTTTGATAAAGCCAGTATCATATTCTTCGTTCTTTAACAGCTTGAGGTCTTTTCTATCCTTTACTCTTAACATCGAAGCTTTGTGAACTATCAGATCCTCAATGGGTGTCAAATAGACCGTTTCACCGAAGAAATTTTTCTTTACTGATTTTTTAAAGACTTTCCCAAGAAGTTTCTCTTTGAAACGTTTTCTGGGAAAGCCGCTTGTTGCCTCAATATCTAGTCCTTTGAAGTCAGTCTCAAAGCCAATATCATTTAATCTAAAAGTATCCTTTTTCTCTGTTCTTCTCCTGACCTCTGTACCAAGCCTTTTTGCAAACTTATGCAGATCTTCGTTTCTTACCATAATATCCAGGTCGCCACATTTCCTTTTTCTATCGGCATAAAGCTTAACTGCGAATCCAGAAAAGAAACACCAGTCCAAGCCTTCTAACTTTTCAATGAGGCTGGAAAAGGACGCTTGGTTTATGTCCATGTGTTAAAACTTTCGACGAGATTTATAAGCCTTATACCTTTTCGTGGATTTGTTCGTCTCCCAAAAGGCTAATAAGGTTTCTCCTCAAGCTATATGTTATGGCTGAAGATAGCTGTCTGTTCTGCGACGGTCCCGAAGGCATAGAAGACGATCTGGTGAAAAGGTATGACCACTGGACAGTTTTCGTTAATCTGAACCAGGAGCATCTTGGCCGGTGTATTATCAAGCTGAACAGACACCTCGTGGACTTCTTTGAGGTTACCGAGGAGGAGAGGGAGGAGCTATTCGGAACCGTTGTTCCGGAGTTGAAAGTAGCTCTAAAAAGATCCTTTGACCCTGACCTGTTCAACTACGCCTCCCTTGGGAACTGTGTCAGGCATCTGCACCTACATGTTATACCGAGATACAAGGATGAAAGGGAGTTCGAGGACGTGGTTTTCCGCGACAGGAACTGGAACAGCCACTACAAGCCCTACGACGAAGACTTTGAAGTTTCCGACGAAGTCAGACACTCTATAGCCACGGAGCTCAGAGAAAACATATGAAAACATCTCGCAAAAAAGCTTATAACTCTGCTAGTTTTAAGGTTTTCCATGCCTTCCGAAGAGGTCGAGATCAGAGTTGTTCTGGAAGATCAAGAGGAGGCGCTGGAAGTTCTAAGGAAGAAGGCAGATCTAAAGGAGGAGCTCAGACAGGTGGACAGTTACTTCGTTCCAGAAGACAGAGACTTTTTCGATGAAGATCCCACAGAGGAGTACCTCCGTGTACGAGAAGACGATAGCAGGGAAGAGGTGGGGTATCATCTCAACCATCTTGACGAAGATGGTTCATTGCTCTACACAGATGAATGGGAGACAGAGGTCGGAGATGCGGAGACCATGAAGAAGCTCTTGGAAAAAATCGGTATGTTGGAGAAGGTTGTGGTCGACAAGCGGAGAAAGGTATTTGAATATGGAGATTTCGAGCTGCTTCTCGACCACATCGAAGGTCTGGGGTATTTTCTGGAGGTGGAGGCAAAGGATGTAGAGGGTTCAGTTGAAGAGAAGAGGGATAAGTGCTTTGATGTTTTGGAGAGCCTGGATCTGGACTGGAATCCGGCGCCTGATATGGGATACCCGGACATGTTGCTGTAAAAATCTGATTACACAAACCTTTAAGAGGATTCAGTTCTATTGTTGGAAGGCTGATAATATGGCAGATTTATTTGTATGTGGGATATGTGGAGAACCCTACATCGGCGGAGAAGCGCCCGACGACTGTCCTTTCTGTGGTGCACCGAAGAAGTTCATAACAGGATACGATGATTTCTCGACCCTGTGGAACGGCGATCTTACGGAGCAGGAGAAGGAGGATCTACAGGAAACCGTTGACCTGGAAGTCAACGCCACGGCCTACTACAGGGACGTCAGCGACTCGAACGAGAAGTATTCGAAGATGAACAGACTGTTCAAGCAGTTTGCCCGTGTAGAGGAGGAACATGCCGAGGTCGCGTGCAAGTTATTGGGAATCGAAGAACCGGAGATGAAGGGTGAGAAGTCCAAGGGCTCGGTCGAAGGAGATCTGAAGAGAACCAGAGAACTGGAGGCAGAAGCGATACGGAAGTACAAGAAGTTCCTGGGACGGGCCGAGAACGAGAACGTCAGGAAGTTCTTCGAAGCTCTGATACACGCCGAAAAGGGTCATCACGATCACGTCGACAGAGAGTTGAAGTAGGCTCCGAAGGTGAAGACTTAACACTCCGCGTAGATTGACCTATGCCCTTACACCGGAGAAATTTAAAAGGATTACGGATTCTCTAGGTTTTTATTTCTTCATGTATAGTTAGTAACTATGTCGGAATACAACAGCATCAGACATTTCACTGAAGTAAAGATGAGGCGTAGCAAAGCAGACGACTACTTTACCAACGATATTATAGGTGAATTTTACAGGAACTTCCCTGATTTTGAGGAGGATGAGGAAGAAGTCAGGGAAGAGATAGATGAAATTACCGACGAGATAACAGAAGGAGGACCTTCCAAGTTCCAGGATAAACCCGAAGGCGAGGAAGACGGAATAAAAGAAGCTCTGGGAAGGTTTTATTTTGTATCTGTTCTATGGAAAAGGACCCATGAAGAAAACAGCCGGGTTTATCACGATCTACCGGACGTCTACCGGGAATGGTTTTGAGAAACGAGCAGATTCTGAAGATATCTAAATAATTTCCAGAGATATCACGTGTTTTCTTTGTCTACCGTAGTATTCATCCTTCGATTTCACGTACTTTTTTTGATCATCGATCTCGAGTTCCAATGAGTTACCTTTTTTTAAGACCATGGCCCCGTCGCGCAGGAGTCTTTCGCGTAATCTTTCGTCGTATCCTGCGCCCAGCACAAAGTCGGTGATCTCCCTTGAAACATAGCTCCAAAACTCCATGTCCAGGTCTTTCTGAGAGGTCTCTTCTCTTGGATCAGGGAGTAGTATATCTTCGACCATCTCGTTGAAAGCTGTATCTAGATAACTAGGAACTTGGAGAGAAAGGACATCTTCAGTTTCTTCATGCCTTTCCTGCATACTGTAATAGTGGGCGCTGGGGTTTAAATAGTCAACTTTTCCCTTAAATGAGTTTCATATGTACAGAAAAATACAAAACAGAAGGATTTTATTCTTCCTGCATCTCTTCCCATTCGTCCTTGAGTATGTCGAGATAAATTATGTCCCAGTACTTTCCATGCCGATAGACCCCGTCCCTGAGTTTACCTGTTTCTTTCATTCCAATCTTTTCCATCACCTTTTTTGACCTTTTATTGAAGCCATAGGCTCTTCCATGTATCGTGTGGAGGTTCAGTTCTTCGAAGCCGTATTTGAGCAGAAGTTTTTCTGTCTCGGTTCCATAACCTTTGCCCCAATATTCTTCCTTTATCCATATGCCTATCTCAGCGGATCGGTTTATCTTGTCTATATCTGTAAGACTTGCACTACCTATCAGATCTCCCGTGGACTTTTCAACAACCGCGAAGGAGTATTCTTTACCTTCTTTTCTCTTTTCCCAGGTCTTCTCTATCCACTCTTCTTCGTCCTGTTTTGAGAAAGGTCGAAACAAGCGGAGGTATTGGGTCATTTCAGGGTTGTTCATAGCTTCATGTACCACTTCCACGTCTTCTTTTTCAAATCCCCTGAGCCTTATTTTGTTTCCTTCAATCACGTAAAACACCCGTCTTTGGATTATTTTAATGGAATTGGTTTTTAAAACTTTGAGATTTTTCCGTTTTCCGTTCTTATTTTCGAAAACCCTGCCTTCTTTGGCCCGTGTTTCTTAAAATTAGAAGGTTCTGGACACTTGGTTGTTGGTGTTAAGATATTTTTTGCATGGGTCAGGATTAGATGCTCTCGAAAGCCTTTTCGAGGACTTCAAGTGTACCGGGCAAGACCTTCAGATCTCTTATTTCATCAAGCTTGAACCAGTCCACCTCGGAGATGTTTTTGTCGCTTGTGTCGATTTCTCCTCCGACCAAATCACAGGCAAATGGAACGATTATAACATGTGACTCTCTGATGTCGTATTCCCAGTGGTGGCTATATAAACGCGGAACAAGTTTAGGGTTTTCGACTTCGTAGCCTGTTTCTTCCTCGACTTCCCTCATTGCTGTTTTTTTAGGATCCTCTGCGAACTCCACTTTTCCGCCTGGTAGCTCCCACTTATCGTGTGACTGTTCGTCCCATTCCCTTTTTCTCTTCACAAGCAGGACCCTTTCTTCATTATCCTGGACTACGCCATTGGCTATAACAACCTGTTTTTTAGGTTTGTCTTGACTTTCCATATCTTGTTTTTTGTGATATAGGTTAAAAAGCTTCGAATCCGATGGATATCAAATTAAATGTTCACCTTGTTTGAGCCGTGGGCTGATTCCAAGGGCTTAGTTTTTTGGTTCGGGTGATTTTACTTACCCCTCCCTCGGGTCCAGGGAAGCCGGTAAGGGGTATACCCTCTACCAGTATTCTATATTTCTACATTATCATGCTGAATGATATGTCCAGTTTTTGTGCCGTTGTCAGTATCCATACTTCTTGTGGGCTTCATCGATAGGTAGTATCTCAGATACACGAACCTCTTTTTCATCTTCAAGGATAGAATAGAAAACTGTCCAAGTCCTGCCTATATGCATCCTGAACCTCTTTTCGCCCCTGACTGGCAACTTTTCCTTGTCTCCTGGTCCACTCCCTGGATAAGGGCTTTCCTCCAGCTTCCTTAGATTTTCTTTGATTACTCTCCGTGTCTTCTTGTTCTGGTTTTGGAGAAAATCGTTTATTTCAGGAACAACTAGAACCTCATAGCTCATCTAAACTCACTAACTCCTCCTTGTCTGCCCTTTCAACTTTGTTCATCTTCTTCATGAGTTTTATCCTGTTGTGTTCCTGGATCATTTGCTCAAGTACCTCATCGTACGTTTCACCGGCTCCCTTAATCCTGCCCAGTTTCTTCCAGACGTCTTCAGAGACGGGTATCCTTTTATTCATTTTCTGTGCCATGTAAGTATTTACAACATTTACAATATTTAAAAGTTCCGGTTCCAGGCCTTTAGAAAAAAGAAGGATCAATGTTTAAAGTGGAATGCCGGCGGAGGGGATCGAACCCTCGCTCTCTGCGTTGCACCGCGTTTTTATATCATCTTCCTCTCGGAATCAACGCTCATAGTTTGGAAGTGCCTTCCAAAATCGGAAGCTTGCTTCCGTATGTTTATGAGCGCAGCGCCTTAACCGCTAGGCCACGCCGGCATGATTTTTTGCATCAGCTTTCTCTATCTTATTCAATGCCTTCTATTATTAATCTTTTATTTTTAATCTTTATCTCAACTTCTTCTCCTGCTTCAAAAGGAAAGGCTGAGTCATTTGAAAGTCTAGCAGGGAGAGTTAGATATAGTGTTTCTGCTTTTTTGTGTTTGAATAACTTTGACTTGGCTTCGAGTGGCATACAGTAATAATGACTGTAAAGGTTTTTAAATCTGAAATACAGTTAATGTAATATGGACAGTAACTACAACTTCAAGGGAGAAATAGTAAGAGATCTGATAGATCAAGGGCTTACAGAAGAGAAGGCAAAAAAGTTAATCTGTATAGGAACAATTTCAGACGCTACTTCAAATGTTTACTCGGATAATACGCAATGGTATTTGGAGACTAATCCCGAAAAAGAACTTCATGACCTGTTTTATGATCTTTTTCTATTTGCCTACGATCTTAAACTTCCTACCCTTTACAGTGAAAGGAGGGGCTATAGGAGGTCTGGTTTCAGAGGAAAGAAGTACGAATCAGTTGTCAGAGATTTGTTCAAATTTACACCCACTTTCAAAACGAAACCAGATAAAGATTCGAGTGAACATGGACCAACTATAAAATTTATACTTAACGAAAAGGATTGGTTGGAAAAGACAGCCCTTCGTCTGTATTTTGACTTGGAAGGATTTATATCTACAAAGTTCATTGTCAGGAAGAGATCTAAATGCACTTCCGATAGGTTTCAGTTTCAATTTATCCCAAGGCTAGGTATAAGTGTGAGCAATAGGAACGTTGCACAGGAGCTAAAGAAATTAGCTGAGAGTGTCGGTATATCCATGACATTCCTCAAAGACAAGAGAACCTGGAGTGGAATCTCGGCTATTGATACAGAAAATAAGAAAGAGGTATTCAATTTCGAAAAAATCGATGGTTTTCTTACTAGCGTTAAAGTGAGCAAATCTGAACTTAATAAAGGATTTTCAAAACAGGTAATTTTAGAAGCTTGTTCCGAGGTTCTTAAAAATAGAAGATGTTCTAAGCATTTTTCTTCCAGGGAAGAAGCGGAATCTTATAGAAGTGATTTTAAGGAAGACTTTCAGGAAATAAGAAATAAGAAGGCTGGATAATGGTGGGAAATGAAGTTTTGAACTGTGGACTTCTGAGTTATGTGAAAACGTCTTGACCGATAGGTTATCTCGGCATGATTTTGAGGTAGGTTATACTATGTTCTTCCAATTTTTAAATATAACACCTTCGAAATGAAGCTGTTATTTCTCACCAATATCTTCGTTATTTTTGTGCATTTCATTGAGCTTTTCTATTCTTTTCTCAAGTAGGTCTGCATACTCTGATGCATCTTCACCCTTTCTCTTTATCTTCTCCTTCCTTAAAGCCGTCCAGATTACATCATTGAAAGCAAGAAATCTCTCCCATTCATCGGCATAATCTTCCACGAGCTTTGGAGGTTTTCTGTGTTTTTTATACTCATTCAGAAATCTACGCCTTTGCTTGTTGCTGAGCTCGTTATGACGGAAGATGTATATAAGCTCGAACATAGGAACGCCGAGCTTTGAAAACTCCCAGTCAACTATGAACACTTCGTCGCCTGAAACTCGTATGTTGCCAGCTGCGTCGCCGTGTACCAGTCTCCAGGGTATTTTACCTTCAACGGAAGCCATCCTCTTATACAGCTTTTTTTGTTTTTCGTAAAGTTTCTCCACTCTACTGTCAACCTTGTCCGCTATGTTTGAGTATTCTTCGTATCTTCCTTTCGAGTATTCTTCGAAGACGTCTTGGAATCTGTACTTCATTGTAACTTTTTGTGGTTCATCAGTCCCGAAAAAACTGTTATAGCTTTTAGCGTCAATTGAGTGAATTTCGGCAAGCTTCTTTATGAAGTTCTTGTACTGTATTTCGTTCAGCTCTTCGAGGTCTTTGTCTTTTTGACCAACCGAGGTTTCGACAAGGACGAACTGTGCGATTTCATCTAAGTAGTCAGCGTAAATCTTCCGTGGAACGTTTTCTATGTTTTCATTTTCCAGGAACTCTAGCATGTCCGCTTCATTGCTTATTCTGTCCTCTGAAAGGCCTTTAGTCGTTCTTATTACAGCTTCTGAAACACCATGGAGCATCTCTTCCTCTGCCTTTAGTTTAAAGACATGGTTTGATTCTCCTCTTCTAATTTCAATCAGTTTAAAGTCCGACCTTATTCCGAGAGAACCTCCGTTTTCATTTATCCAATTTTTTACCCTTTGCTTCATACATTCAATTACTTTTCTCCTTTGAAATAAATTCTTATCTTCGGTGAGTAAGTTAGGAAGAGTTTGAATGGTGGGACGGGCCGGATTTGAACCGGCGACTTCCACGTTATCAGCGTGGCGCTTTGGTCAAGATTTTGATGAAACTTTTTCTAAAAGTTTCTTTCTAACCAGGCTAAGCCACCGTCCCTTTCATCTAACAAACCTACTGTTTGATGCTATTTAAATTTTAGATTAAAGAGAAACCTTATTTGAGGCTTTCTATATTTCGTATTCACCTTGCCATATAGAATATACTACGTCGTCCCAATCATCAGAGTCTATATTTTGTAGCTGTTCGACCATTGTTTCGTAATTTTCTTCCTCTTTTTGATTATCGGAAGCATTCCTTTCTTTTCTGAAGTCATCTATAAGTCTGCCTTGGTCGGGTATAGTGTAGTATCTTAAGAACTCCTCCTTTGAGTCTATTTTACTCGGTGGATTACGGCCAAACTTTTTCTTTACATCTTCAATTATTTCAAGAGCAACATGTAACCTCATATTATATTCAGGCATAGCAGAAGATATTTTAACAGTAAAGTTTAAATGAGTTGAACTTTCAGTCGTCGGAGAGATATGCTCGAACCTTCGATAGTGCCTTGTTCCTCATCGATAATCTATTCTTCTCTTCTGTGGTCATCTCACCAAATGTTCTTTCGTGGCCCTTTGGAACGAAAATAGGATCCCAGCCGAAACCTTCCCCTTTCGGTTCCTCGGCTATTTTCCCCTTTACGACACCTTTGAATATTTTCGTGTTTTCTTTATCCTTGTACGCGACGCATGTCTCTGCACTTGATTTTCTCTCTTCGTCTAGTATTTGACATATCTTTTCGTTTCCAAGTTTCTCCAGAAAGAACTTTGTTAGTGCACCAGGAAGTCCGTTCCAGTCCTCTATGAAAAGTCCGGTGTCTTCAACTATTACCGGTTCCTCTACCCTTTCGTAGGCCTCGTTGACCTTATGCCTTACAACCTTCTCTATTTCAACGGCCTGCATCTCCTCGATTTCGAGGCCTTTTCTTTGCAGTTCCACGTCTAGTATGGATCTTGCTTCCTCGAACTTACCTTCGTTGGAAGTTACAAACAACATTTGATGGACCTGCCGGGAGTTTCCGAAGGAAGCGATGGAAGTTTCACTTCCTTCCTTTGAACCCGGAGTCTTCGCCTATTCCGTAGCTTGCGAAGGCGATGTCATTCCGTTAGACCACAGGCCCTAAATATTTCAACTGGTTCTCTAGAACTTGACATCCGCTGTTTTTGATCAGAGAGAAAAATGGGAAATAAACCGGAGGTTGGATGACAACTGAATCACCCATGTCCGCAAAGGTTCTAACAGCGGTGCTGAGACTCGACGTGATACTGTTGGTATAAACGATCCATTCCGGATCGATCTTCCAATCATACCTTCTTTCCACCCAATCAACAACGGCTTGATCATGTTCTTCACAGGGTTTGGAGTAACCGAAGGCACCGTGTTCCACTCTTTCTTTTAACGCATCTATAACGGGTTCACAAGTCTTCCAGTCGGAATCTGCTACCCACATGGGCAGTACGTCATCTCTACCGAAGTACTCTTTGAGAAAGTCCCACTTAGCACAGGATGTGCCTTTCCGATCTAGTC
>SL_8KL_010_SEDDRAFT_10004672_pt1 | contig 10942 bp, 8 predicted proteins | sample SodLakKL_010_SED_4_FD_11160 | JGI IMG/M metagenome (IMG submission 11160) | reverse complement strand
TCCAATACCCAGACGCAATCCAATACCCAGACGCAATCCAATACCCAGACGCCATCCGATGCCTTCACGCCGGGTAATACCCTCACGCCACCCGATACTCTCACGTTGGAACAAGCCTATGAGCTGGTCCGGGAGCGATTTCCCTTGGCAAAGCAGGCGGATATGCAGAGAGAGATTAGAAACCTACAGGTCAAGAACATTGATACGGAGCGTCTGCCTGGCATTTCGTTGTCAGGTATGGCACAGTATCAGTCGGATGTCACTGCGATAGACATCCAGCCGCCAGCTATGCCGAATGGTTTTACGTCGCCGTCGCAGCCGCACGACCGTTACCAGATTGCACTGGATCTTGAGCAGCGGCTCTATGATGGAGGGCGGACCCGCACCCGGCGCGAGTTGGAAAAGAGCAGATCAGACCGGGCCATCCAGCAGATCCGTGTCGATCAGCACGAACTCAAAAACCGTGTTAACGATGCCTGGTTTGCCATCCATGCGCTCCGTGCGCAGATACGGGCACTGGAAATCACGGAAACGGATTTGGAGCAGCGGCTTCAAGAGGTCCGGTCACGGATAGCCCACGGAGCGATGCCCCCAACGGCCGCCGATATCATCCGCGCCGAACAGCTCAGGATAATCCAGCAGAAACGGTCACTTTCGGACCGGCAGCGGGCTGTCATGGCAGTACTCTCACAGTTGTTGGATACAGAACTCCCGGCGGATATGGTTCTGCTGCTGCCAGATGTACCGGAGCGCCTCCCGGAACCGGATTACCGTCAGCGGCCAGAAACGGAGCTATTCGACAGGTACAGACAGGAGCTCTCGGAACAGGAAGACATGGTTGCGGCATCTTACCGTCCGCGTATCTCGGCATTCGGACAGGCGGCCTACGGGCGGCCCGGACTCAATCTGTTCGAGGACAGCTTCCAGCCCTGGTATATCGTCGGTGTGCGCGCGAGCTGGCCGCTCTGGAACTGGGGCACTTATGACCGGGAGCGCCAGATCATCCAAGTACAGCGGCAGATCATCGACAACCAGCAGGATATATTCGATCGTAACATGCACATGGCTGTGCAGAATGATATCGAGCGGATTGCCGGACTGCGTGAAACGATTCAGGCTGACCATGAAATAATCAGACTGCATGAGAACATAGTGCATGATGCGGCCGTCCGTCTGGATAACGGTACCATTACGACAACCGAATACATCAGCGAGCTCAGCAACCGGCAGCGCGCCCTGATCAACCGCGAACTGCACCGGATCGAGCTTGCAAGGGCATGGCAGAACTATCTCACAACATTGGGGCAGTAACATGAGAAAAAAACGGAATGACATACCATTGTATAACAAAAGGATGCAAGAAAAATGCGGCAGAAGCAACTCAAAAGGCCGGAGTATTGCAATATTGGGCATTATCATTTGGCAAACTGCAATAGGCAATAACCATTGGAGAAATGAGATCATGTCAAAGCCAATTCCTATTATCATAGCCGCTATTTTACTGGCCGGATGCGGCTCCGGCAATGACACCACCGACGCCTGGGGCAACTTTGAAGCCACGGAAGTGATGATCTCGGCTGAAACAGGCGGACTTCTTGTCACTTTTGAAGTGGAAGAGGGTGCCCGGTTGGAAAGCGGATCTGTGACAGGATGGGTGGATACGATCCCGCTGCATCTGAAACTGCGTCAGCTGGAAGCCCAAAAAGATGCCATACTTTCCCGCCTGGCAGATGTCGCTGCCCAGGCCGATATATATCGCGAACAGAAAAACGTGGCGGAACTGGAACTGGGCAGGATCCGGCGCATGTTTGATGACGGCGCAGCCACACAGCGACAGCTTGATGATGCCGATGGCAGTGTCCGGGTGCTCGGGAAGCAGATCGCTGCGGCGGAAACCCAGCGTAACAGTATACGAAGCGAAGCACGGGTCATCGATGCACAAATGGACGAAGTCGGCGACCGGGTCGCCCGTTCGGCCATCAGAAACCCGATGGCAGGCACCGTGCTGGCCCGGTATTCCGAGCAGGGTGAGATAGTGTCCCCCGGGAAGCCGCTGTTCAAGCTTGCCGATCTCGAAACCATGTACCTGCGGGCATATATCAGCGGGTCACAGCTTGGAGAGATCCGGCTGGGCCAGACCGTCGATGTGCTTTTTGACGGACCGGCCGGAACCATTGACCGCATTGAGGGTGAAATCTCATGGATTGCGGCCAGGGGCGAGTTTACCCCGCGCACCATCCAGACCCGGGATGAACGTGTCAATACGGTCTATGCCATGAAAGTGCGGGTCCGCAACGACGGACGACTGAAGATCGGGATGCCGGGAGAGGTCAGGTTTTAACACGGAGTGAAATCAGGTTTTAATGCGAAGTGCCAGAAACATGTCGGTAACCGTCAGCAATCTTGTGAAAAACTACGGTACTATCCGTGCACTGAAGAGTGTTTCACTCGAAGTAGCGGAGGGAGAACTGTTTGGTGTGATCGGCGCCGATGGGGCCGGTAAAACTACGCTGCTCCGGATCCTGACGACCCTGTTGCTGCCGGATGAAGGCCATGCGCAGGTCCTCGGCATCGATGTTGTCAACGGCTATCATGAGCTTCGCAAGCGTATCGGGTACATGCCCGGCCAGTTTTCGCTGTACCAGGATCTTTCGGTCGAGGAGAACCTCACCTTTTTTGCCGCCATCTTCAACACAACCGTAGAGGAAAACTACCACCTCATCCGCGATATCTATCACCGGATTGAGCCGTTCCGGACACGTCGCGCCGGCGATCTCAGCGGCGGTATGAAGCAAAAACTGGCGCTCAGCTGCGCGCTCATCCACAAACCGGACATCCTTTTCCTGGACGAACCCACCACCGGTGTCGATGCGGTTTCACGTCGCGAATTCTGGGAAATGCTGGGCCGGCTTCGAGCGTCCGGACTGACCATTATCGTCTCCACGCCCTACATGGATGAGGCTTCGCGCTGCGACAGGGTGGCGCTTATGCACCATGGTCAGATCCTTGGACTGGATACACCGGCCGGCATCTCGCACCAGTTCGGCCGTCCGCTCTATGCGGTCAGCGCCGGCCGCTCAGGCCGCAGTTATCAGCTGCTAAAAGCGCTCCGTGCCAGTCCCCATGCCCGTTCCGTAATCTCTTTTGGCGAGCAGGTGCACTATACCGACCATCGTGATAGTTTCCGGCCGGAGTTCTTGCACTCCTATCTGATGCAGCAGGGGCTGGCGGACGCGCATATAGAGCAGATCGAGCCGGGCGTGGAAGATACACTGATATCGCTCATGACATCCAGGGACGATGAAAAACAACGGTAATATCATTGAAGTGAACGAGCTGACCCGGAAATTCGGCGATTTTACAGCTGTCGACCAGATCAGTTTCGAAGTGAAGCGCGGAGAGATCTTCGGTTTTCTGGGTGCGAACGGCGCCGGAAAGACCACGGCGATTCGAATGCTTACCGGCCTGCTGATCCCGACGTCAGGCCAGGCCAGGGTAGCAGGATTCGACATATATACCGAATCCGAATCCATCAAAAGGAACATCGGCTACATGAGCCAGAAGTTTTCCCTGTTCAATGATCTCACGGTGGCCGAAAACATGCGGTTTTACGGGGGGATCTACGGGCTCGGCAACCAGGAGATTCGTCACAAAACAATAGAACTGCTTGACCGCCTGGGCCTGACAGGTGTACGCAACCGGTTGATTGCCGATCTTCCGCTGGGATGGAAGCAGAAGCTGGCATTTTCCACTGCGGTCATCCACGACCCGGCGATTGTCTTCCTGGACGAACCGACCAGCGGGGTGGACCCGATCACGCGACGGCAGTTCTGGGACCTGATGTATGAGACGGCCGACCGTGGCACCACGGTGTTTGTCACAACCCACTATATGGATGAGGCCGAGTATTGCGACCGTGTCTCCATTATGGTGGACGGACGCATTGATGCGCTCGACTCGCCGGTTGGACTCAAAGAAACATACGGGGCCAGGAACGTCGACGAGGTATTTGTAAAACTGGCCAGAGGAGGTGTGTCATGAAAGCATTCCGGGCATTCATCACAAAAGAGTTTTACCATATTTTCCGTGACCGCCGAACCTTGCTCATTCTCTTCGGGATGCCGCTGATTCAGCTGATATTATTCGGTTATGCGGTGAGAAATGAACTGAACGAAGCTGATATCGCCATTCTGGATCATTCCCGCGACGAAGTCACGCGCGAGATCACCGGCAAGCTGCTCTCGTCCGGCCACTTCCGCCTGAGCGCATATCTGGAAAATGAATCAGAAATCGAGCAGGTGTTCCAACGGGGAACGGCACGGATCGTCATAGTTTTTGAAAGTGGATTTGGCAGACGGCTCATTCGCGACGGAAAGGCGGATCTCAGCATTGTAACGGATGCCTCTGATCCAACCATGGCGCAGATGCTTGAAGGTTACACCGCCAGCATCATAGAGGAATTTCAGCGTGAACGGCGGATGCAGCAGGATGCTGAGCGGCCGCCTGGAGCCGACAAGGTGCTGCATGGTGACGGTGGCGTGTCAAAGAGCGGCATCACACCGGAAATTCGCATGCTGTTCAACCCCGAACTTCGGAGCGCGAACCTTTTTGTGCCGGGGCTCATCGCCTTCATCCTGATGCTGGTTTCGGCCTTTCTCACCTCCATCACCATTGCCAGGGAAAAAGAAACGGGTACCATGGAGGCGCTGCTGGCCTCTCCGCTCAACCCGATGCAGATCATCCTGGGCAAGGTGTTGCCCTACCTTGCGCTTTCGGTCATCAACGTATTCACCATCCTTGTCGTAGCGCTCGTGCTGTTCCAGGTGCCGTTCCGTGGCAGTGTCATGCTTTTTTCCCTTTTGTCGCTGCTGTTCATCATGACAGCCCTTGCACTTGGGGTGCGCATCTCCAGTGCAGCCAGGGATCAGCAGACAGCGATGATGATGTCGCTGGCCGGGCTTCTGCTGCCAACCATACTCCTGTCCGGCTTCATCTTTCCGATCTCCAACATGCCTGCCATCCTGCAATATCTAAGCCATATTGTGCCGGCAAAATGGTATCTCATCATCATCCGCGGCATCATGCTCAAAGGGGCCGGGCTGGATGTGCTCTGGCAAGAGGCGCTCATCCTTTTCGGGATGATGTCGGTGTTGCTGGCTTTGGGAATTTCATCCTTTAAAAACCGGCTGGAGTGATTATGAGAACCCTGTTTTTCGTCATAGAGAAGGAGTTCCTGCAAATTTTCCGCAACCGGTTGATGCTGGGCATCATCTTGGTAGTACCGATCGTACAGCTGGTCATCCTCACCTATGCGGCCACCTTTGAAATCCGCAATATCGATGTATTTGTGGTGGATCAGGACCGCAGTCCGGAGTCGCGGATGCTGATCGACCGGTTTGCAGCTTCGGAAAACTTCCGTCTGTCCGGCTGGTCTGATGCCCCGGAGGACGGCTACAATGCACTCCTGAGTGGCGATGCCGCGGTGGTGCTGCAGATCCCGCCGCACACCGGTCGCAATCTGACCAGGGACGGGCACGCACCGGTATCCCTTCGATTTGACGCGGTGGATGGGTTTTCTGCCAATATTGCAAGCCAGTACACCATGCAGATCATCCGGAGGCATAACGAGGATCGTGCCGTTTTCACGATGCCCGCAACAGACGGCAGCTTCTCCTCTGCATTGGCCGGCAATACACCGCCTCCACAAATCGGCATCCATGTTTCACGGTGGTACAACTCCGAACTTGATTTCAAGATTTATATGGTGCCGGGAATCCTGGTGATGCTGATAACGGTCATCGGTGGATTTCTCGCAGGGATGAATGTGGTCCGGGAGAAAGAGATCGGCACCATGGAGCAGCTGAACGTCACCCCCATTTCCAAAACCCATTTCATAATCGGTAAGCTTATGCCATTCATGATCCTGGCATTGGTCATGTTGAGCATCGGACTGCTTTTGGGACGGCTCTGGTTTGGCGTGCCGATCGAAGGCAGTCTGGCATTGATCTATCTGATGGCGGTCCTTTACCTTCTGGTGGTGCTCGGGCTCGGTCTGCTTGTATCCACCATTACCCATACACAGCAACAGGCTATTTTTATCACCTGGTTTGTCTTTGTGATCTTCATTCTCCTGAGCGGCTTGTTCACACCCATCGACAGCATGCCGCAGTGGGCACAATGGCTCACACTGGCCAATCCGGTGGCCTGGTTCATTGACATGATTCGCCGGGTGATGCTCACCGGTGCCGGTTTGGCGGATGTCTGGCAATCCTGCCTGGTGCTCCTCGGGTTTGGTCTGCTGACCATTGGTGCCGCCATCTTGCGTTACCGCAAGACTATCCGGTAGCTGGCAAGTATATGAGAACTTCGCCGGCGACAGAACATACTGTGCATTCACAGGGCACGGTCCAACCTTATAACAACGCATGATCCATCCGGAAAACGCTGCATAACCCTGGAGCAACACGTGACCCATCCGGAAAACGCTGCATAACCCTGGAGCAACACGTGACCCATCCGGAAAACGCTGCATAACCCTGGAGCAACACCCGATCTATCTGATAAACGCTGCATTACTCCCGAATACTATCCTATAGCACAACTCATCTCACATTTTGTACCTTAGGGAGGGGGGAAAACGTTATTTACAGCAGAGACTTTCATTTTAGCAGGGAACCTTACATCTTGGAGATACATTGATAATACTATGAGAACACATGTACTTTTCGCCGCGCTGCTTCTCTTTGTGACCGGAACCGCTCTGGTTCTGATGGATGATAACGGCCGAAACACAACAAATGCCGATGGCAGAACCGGTATTGGGATGGAAATAGATGCCGGTTTTGACGCAGATATCGGCAATGAAGCTGATACCACAGTTGAGACTGGTATTGATATTGCGGCTGATGTCGAAACGGCAGCAGAAAACGGGAATGAAGCAGATCGCGGAAATGATCCGGATGATGAAAATATTTCGGATACCGACCCGCGCGACGATGACGGTGAGCGGCCTACTGTCAGTGTGATCCGCGTGGAAGGCTCCATCGGTCCCACAGTGAGCAACTACATTACCCGCGCACTTGATATTGCCAACGAGCGGGGCGACCAGGTCCTGATCATGGAACTGAACACCCCCGGAGGTTTGCTAAATGTCACCCAGGATATTGTCAGCATGTTCCTTGGTTCCGATCTTCCCATTGCCGTCTACGTGTCACCGGAAGGAGCCAATGCAGGCAGTGCCGGTACATTTATCACGCTCGCTGCGCATGTAGCTTCCATGGCCCCGGCCACCACCATCGGGGCGGCTTCACCGGTCACCATGGGAGGGGGGCAGGCCGATACCGTGATGCAGAAGAAAATTTTCAGCTATACTGAGAGTTTTATCGAAAGTGTCGCCGAGCGTCGCGACCGCAATGTGGAGTGGGCCAAATCGGCCGTGCGCGACGGGGCCTCCATCACCAGTTCAGAAGCGATTGAAATCAACGTAATTGACTTCCTGGCCACGGATCTGGACGATTTGCTGGAACAGATGCACGGACATGTAGTGAATGACCACAAGCTGGTCACCCGCGGTGCCGATGTCAACCGCATCCCCCAGAACCTGGCCGAACTGTTCTTCGGTTTCATCATGCGCCCTGAAATTCTTTTGATATTGACGCTGGTCTCTATTTACGGTATTCTGGGAGAAATAAGTAATCCCGGTGCCATTGTCCCGGGTGTGGCCGGTGTGATCGCCCTGATCCTGCTGCTCTTCGGCGTAGCGGCCATGCCGATCAATATCGCCGGTTTCCTGCTCATCGGATTCGCCATTATTTTATTCGTTATGGAAGCATTCACACCAACCTTCGGCCTGCTGCTCGGCGGCGGGGCCATCGCCTTCTTCCTGGGTGCGCTCATGCTGTTCCAGGATCTCCCGCAGGATATGCAGCTCTCCCTCGCCTGGATCATTCCTGCCACCATTGTTACCGTACTATTCTTTGCATTTGTGGTTTACTACGGACTTAAGGCTCAATTCGGGGAGAGCAAGTCCGGAGTGGAAACGATGGTCGGCAAGACCACCACGGCCATGGAAAAAATTGACGACAATCAAGGCCGCGTAATGCTCATGGGTGAGATCTGGAATGCCCGGAGCGACGAGCCGGTCAAGAAAGGGCAAAAAGTGGAAGTAACAGCGGTTACAGGCCTCACCCTGCAGGTCCGGCCGCTCAAGGAACAGAAAAAATAGCAACCAACCGAGGACCGATATGGAAACATTATTTAATCTGACCGATTTGCTCACCTGGGCAATCGTTATCGTTATTTTCCTGGGAATCGTTCTTCCCCAGATGTTCAAGATCATGCGGGAATACGAACGCGCCGTGGTTTTCCGACTCGGCAAATTCCACATGACAAAAGGTCCCGGCCTGATCATCCTCATCCCGTTTATTGATAAGATTGAGAGGGTGGACCTGCGCGTGCTGACCATCAACGTGGACAAGCAGGAAATCATCACCAAGGATAACGTGACGGTCCATGTGGATGCGATCACGTTCTTCCGTGTGGTGGATGCGGAAAAAGCCATCATCAACGTGGAGCAGTATTATGTGGCCACTACGTGGCTGGCACAGACGACGCTCAGGAGTGTCCTGGGACAGGCTGAACTTGACGAGCTGCTTGCGGAACGCGACAAGATCAACAAGAAAATCCAGGATATCATCGACCAGCACACCGATCCGTGGGGCATCAAGGTGGTCACCGTGGAGGTGCGCGATGTCGTTCTGCCGCAATCCATGCAGCGCGCCATGGCACGGCAGGCCGAGATGGAGCGTGAGCGCCGCGCGAAGATCATCAACGCACAGGGTGAATTCCAGGCCGCCGCCAAGCTTGTGGAAGCCGGTAAAATGATCGAGAACACCCCGGTCGCCCTGCAATTGCGATTCCTGCAGACCATGCAGGAGATCAGTGGCGAGAGCTCCTCCCACACCTTCCTGCCCCTTCCCATGAACTTCCTTGATGCATTCAGGCCGTCGATTACGGATGACTCGGGCCGCAAGGTATCAGCTGCCATGGATCCCAAGGATGTAGACATGGAAGACTCCGGCCTTGATGCCAAGGGAGAGCCCACGGAACCCCGGAAAAAGAAAGGTGAATCCGGCGGATCGAAATCCAAAGGATCCGGGTCCAAATCAGGAGGTTCTGAATCCGGTGGCAAGTCAGGCGGGTCCAAATCAGGAGGCAGCAAGAAGAAGTAAATGACGTATTTGGAGTCTGTTCTATCCCGTCTGGATGCAGTTTTTTTTATCGCTTTACCACTTTTTATCGTTGCTGGATGTGAGCCCGGACGGGATGTCCGCCCTCCCGGTCTGCCCGATGATTTCTCGCAATGGATCGAAGAAGGTCTGGACCAGTGGGAAATCCCCGGCCTCGCCGTGGCCGTGGTCCACAACGACAGTGTCGCCTTTGCCGGAGGCTTCGGGATCCGCAAGCTCGGGGAACCGGAACCGGTGGATGAGCACACACTTTTTGGCGTGGCATCCATCACCAAGGCCATAACCGCCACCGCACTGGGAATGCTGGTGGAGGAAGGGAAGATCAGCTGGGATGATGCCATTGTGGATTATCTGCCCGATTTTGAGCTGTACGATCCCCGGGTAACAGAGCAGATCACCATCCGAGATGCGCTTACACACCGCAGCGGCTTGGGGCGGATGATCGGCAACCGGCTGCAGTTCATGACAGGCCGTGACCGGTCTGAACTCCTCTACCGGTTGCGCTATCTGGAGCCTGAGATTCCTTTCCGCTCCGGATACGTCTACAACAACATGATGTACCTGGTGGCCGGCGAGGTCATTCCCGATGTGACGGGACAAAGCTGGGATGAGTTTCTCACCGAACGCATATTCACACCGCTCGGCATGGACAGCAGCAACACATCCATCACCGAAATAGCCGATGGTGAAAACGCGGCCTGGCCACACCAGGAGATTCGAGGAGACCTGGTGACCATTCCGCGCCGCAACTTTGACAATGCGGGTCCGGCCGCCTCCGTCAATGCCAGTGTTGCCGACATGGCGCAATGGCTTCGGCTGCATCTCGGAGAGCCCGGTGCCGTTGATGGCGGACGACTTGTCAGCGAAGCGGTAATGCGCGATCTTCACACGATACAGATTGCGCTGCCGGAACGGGAAATGTACGGTGACCTGCGCGGATATGCCCTGGGGTGGTTCATCGAGTATCACCGGGGTACGCGCATTCAGCGCCACGGTGGTGGTACGGACGGTATGAACACCACCATCATGCTCATGCCGGAGCATGATCTCGGGTTGATTGTGACGGCCAACACGTTTACCATGTTCCGGGACGCCATCGCCTACAGAATCCTGGACCATTATCTGGGATATGGGGATGCCACTGACTGGAACCGGCAGCTCTTCGAAGATTATCGCGAGAGGTTTGAATACCAGATGGCGCGGCGCGATACCATCCACCAGATACGGCAGCAGCATGTGCCTCCTTCATTGCCGCCAGCGCATTTTGCCGGGCGCTATCATGACGATCTTTATGCCGGGCTCGAGGTGATGGAAGAAGACAGCCGGCTGGTCCTCAGGTTCTGGGAGGATGATTCGCTCATGGCCGACCTGGAGCACTGGGAGGGTGACCGCTACCGGGCCGTGTGGCGCAATCCGGCGCAACGTGAAAAATTCGTGGAGTTTGTCCTCGCTCCCCGCGCCGCAGTCGAGGGCATCGACGTCACCTTCAACCTCAGGCCCGCCATGTTGCAGGTCGGCGCCTATCCCTCCGATTATACCCGTACTGTACGCTACCACAGGGTGGATTAGGAGCGCCAGTTTACTCCACCAGCTGCTCCAGTTCGTGCTTTTCCAGCTTGCTGCGCAGGGTGCTGCGGGGCACGCGCAGCAACTGTGCGGCCTTGCTGATGTTGTATTTTGACAGTTTCAGGGCC
>SL_8KL_010_SEDDRAFT_10004671_pt1 | contig 10942 bp, 11 predicted proteins | sample SodLakKL_010_SED_4_FD_11160 | JGI IMG/M metagenome (IMG submission 11160) | reverse complement strand
TCTCTCATCTGCTCGTAGCTCCCGCCTTTTTCGTGAAAGTCAAGGATTTCCTGGCTGCCGATATTAGAGGTCATAATTAGGATTGTATTCCTAAAATCAACCGTGCGTCCCTTGCCATCAGTCAGCCTGCCGTCATCGAGGATTTGCAGCATCGAATTAAAGACATCCTGATGGGCTTTTTCCACCTCGTCAAAGAGTATCACGCTGTAAGGTTTGCGTCTGACCAGCTCGGTCAGCTGGCCGCCCTCGTCATAACCGACATAGCCCGGTGGGGCCCCGATTAAGCGGGCCACTGTGTGCTTCTCCATGTATTCAGACATGTCCAGGCGAATCATGTTGCGTTCATCGTCGAAAAGGGCCTGGGCCAGCGTGCGGGCCAGTTCGGTTTTGCCGACCCCGGTCGGCCCGAGAAAGATAAAACTGCCCACCGGGCGATTCGGATCTTTTATCCCGCTGCGCGCCCTTAAAACAGCATCGGCAACAGCACTAACCGCCTCATCCTGGCCGATAACCCGCTCGTGCAGGATATCTTCCAGGCGGATCAGTTTTTCGCGCTCACCTTCCAGCAGCCTGCTAACGGGTATGCTGGTCCAGCGGCTGACTACCCGGGCAATTTCTGTTTCAGTTACTTCCTCGTTTAAAAGCATATTTTCTTTCTGCTTGCCGGCCAGGTGCTCTTCTTCCGACTGCAGACGCCGTTCCAGTTCGTCCAAACGGCCATATTTCAACTCGGCGGCCTTGTTCAGGTCATATTCGCGTTCTGCTTTTTCAATTTCCGTGCGTACTTCGTCGATTTCGCGTTTAATGTCGCGCACTCTTTGAATAGACTGTTTTTCGGTTTGCCACTGTGCTTTCATGGCGTCTGCTTCCGAGCGTTGTTCGGCCAGTTCTTTCTGCAGCTTTTCCAGTCTTTCCTGTGAGGCGGGGTCTTTTTCTTTTTTCAGGGCTGCTTCCTCAATCTCCAACTGCATCACCCGGCGGGTGATTTCATCCAGGGCAGCAGGCATGCTGTCGATCTGGGTACGCAGGTGCGCTGCCGCTTCGTCGACCAGGTCGATTGCCTTATCCGGCAGAAAACGGTCACTTATATAGCGATCGGATAAAGTGGCTGCCGCAATTAAAGCGCTGTCCTGGATGCGCACCCCGTGGTGTACTTCGTAGCGCTCTTTCAAACCGCGCAGAATCGAAATGGTATCTTCCAGTGAAGGCTGTTCGATCCGAACAGGCTGAAAACGCCTTTCCAGGGCTGCATCTTTTTCAATATGCTTACGGTATTCATCCACCGTCGTGGCTCCGATACACTGCAGTTCACCACGGGCCAGCATCGGTTTTAACAGGTTGCCGGCATCCATGGCTCCTTCAGCGGCACCGGCGCCAACCACGGTATGCAGCTCATCAATGAAGAGGATAATTTTACCCTCTGCTTCCTGGACCTCTTTTAGCACGGCCTTCAGTCTTTCTTCAAATTCACCGCGGTATTTGGCCCCGGCGACGAGAGCTCCCATATCGAGGGCAATAACTTTTTTATCATTTAAACCTTCCGGCACATCCCGGGCTACAATTCTGCGGGCCAGCCCTTCAGCCACGGCAGTTTTCCCGACTCCCGGGTCACCGATTAAGACCGGGTTATTCTTGGTCCTGCGGGAGAGAATTTCCATGATCCGGCGTATTTCCTCATCGCGGCCGATGACCGGGTCGAGCTTGCCTTTTTCCGCTTCTTCGGTCAGGTCCCGGCCGTAGCGCAGTAAAGCTTCGTATGTATCTTCCGGGCTATCGCTGGTAACCCGCTGAGAGCCGCGAACTGCTTTTAAGGAATTCAGCAGGGCTGTTCGGTCAAGGCCAACCTGGGCCAGCAGTTTCTTTAAGTCATCTTCGCTTTCTTCGGTTAAAGCCAGCAGCAGGTGTTCAATGCTGACGTAATCATCCTTTAGCTGTTTTGCTTCCTGCTCTGCCTTCGATAGAACGCGGGCCATGGATGAACTCATCTGCAGGGTGCCCTCATAACCTGAAACCCGGGGGATAGCGGAAAGTAATTTTTCCAGACCCTGCTGTAAACCTGCAGCATCGGCCCCGGAATTTTGCACAAATCGTCCGGCCAGACCGTCTTCCTGGTCCAGCAAGCCGGCCAGCAGATGTTTAGGTCCCACTACCTGGTGCCCGCGATTGGCGGCTATTTCCTGGGCCGCTGCCAGCGCTTCCCTTGATTTATTTGTAAAACGGTTTAAGTCCATATGTTTTCACCTACTTTCTGCGCAGGCGTTCAACTTCATCCTGCAGGTATTCTATTTTTTCAAGTAAATCTACAATAATTGAAGCACCAACCGTGTTAACACCACAATTTCGTTTTAAGCGAAGGATCTTTTCCAGGCGGTGCAGATCTTCATAGCGAATACCCTCATCCAAATTATCAATGATACCAAGNTCTTCAAAGATGGTCAGTAAATCCGGATGATATTCCAGGTAGAATTCGCTAACCCTTTCATCGATATCAGTATGACAGTGTATACGAACCAGTTTCATTTAGATCACTCCCCGCCTTTCCGCAGTTCGCCCAGTTTATGGTAGAGCTCTTTTTCTTCGTCGTTTAAGTCGGCCGGCACATCAATGACCAGCCTGACCAGTTGATCGCCGCGGAGGCTGTTTTTGCCGGGGTAACCCTTGTCTCTTAAACGCAGTTTATGACCGGCCCGGCTGCCGGGAGGCACTTTAACATTTACAGTGCCGTCAAGGGTTTGAACGGGTATTTTTGCCCCTTGCACTGCCTGGTCTGGCCGGATNACCGCATCAACTTCTATATTGTCGCCCTTTAATTTAAAGACCGGGTGCGGACGCAGGCGTACTTTCAGAAACAGATCGCCTTTTGGCGCTCCGCCCAGGCCGCTGCCACCCTGGCCTTTCAGCCGGATTCGGCTGCCTTCTTTAACCCCGGCGGGAATTTTTACATCAAGGGTTTTCTCGTCAGGTATGCTGCCTGTACCTCCGCAGCGGGGGCAGAAACTGCGGTCCCTGATCCCTGCGCCGCTGCACTCGGGGCAGATGGCACTACCGCTTACCCGAATGGAACGGGTTCCACCTTTATAGGCTTCTTCCAGGGTTAGTTCGATTTCACTTTCAATATCTTCCCCTTTTACAGGGCCGCGCTGGGCAGTCCTTCCACCTCGGCCGGTGCCTGCTGCTGCGCCACCAAAAAAGGCATTGAAGAAATCACTGAATCCACCTTCAAAGCTGCCTTCAAAGCCACCTCCACCAAAGTCACTGGTAGAGTAGTAGCGTGTGCCACCCATACCACCCATATCGGGTCCACCCTGGAAGTCCTGGCCGTCTTTCCACCTGCTGCCGAGGTGATCGTAGCGTTCTCGTTTTTCCGGGTCTTTTAAGACCTCGTAAGCCTCGTTGATTTTCTTAAATTTTTCTTCGGCCTTTTCTTTTTCGGCAGGTGGATGCAGGTCAGGGTGCCACTTCCGGGCAAGTTTGCGGTAAGCAGCCTTAATTTCTTTTTCACTGGCATTCCTGTCTACACCCAGTAGTTCATAGTAATCCTGAAATTTTACAGACATAATTATTCCCCCAAATCATTTCAAGCCATAACAGCAATATATTAAAAATTCAATAACTTGATAACTTGATACACAGTGTTGTTATTCGGGGTTTTTGGCAACCATAACCCGGGCCGGCTGCAGCAGGATATCTCCAAATCTATAACCGCAGCATAGCTCTTCGGCTACGCAGCCTTCCTGGTATTCTTCCGTGGTTATGTAGCCAACCCCTTCGTGCTCTTCAGGGTCAAACGGCTGACCGAGACATTCTATCGGCCTGACCCCGTGTTTATATAGAAGCTCATGAAACTGCCGGGCCATAATTTCCAGACCCTTGGCTGCGGCAGGATCCTGAACTTGTTTTCGAGCTTGATCAAAGAAGTCAAGAAATTTAAGTAGATCCAACAGGATCTCTTTCTTTGCATTAATTCTCCTGGATTCTGTTTCACGTTCCATGCGTTTGCGGAAGTTGTCAAAATCTGCGCGGGTTCTCAGGTGTCGGTTTTTTTCTTCTTCCAGCTGTCCGCGAAGCGTTTCGAGTTCCTCTTGCAGCGCCTGCACATCTTTTTCTGCCTGCGCCTCATTATTGTTATAGGTTTGTTCCCGCTCTTTATCTGTCATCTCTATTCCTCCAGTATTCCGGCTTGCTTATTATTCATATAAGTTCAAGTAAATATCCACCAGCATCTGCAGGCCTTTTTCTCTAACAAGAGAAGGGGGGACAGGCAGCACTATTATTATAGCGGCTGCCTGCTAACCCTCGAGCGTCACTTCTCAATTATATCCAGGATTCGTGAAATGCTTTGTTAAGGTTGCCCTGTTTTTACCCTGAATACTTAATACGGGATCCTGAATTTCTACTGTTCCTCATAATCGGCATCGACTACGTCATCATCGGAGCCGCTGCTGTCCTGTTCACCAGTTCCCCCACCGTCTGCTGCACCGGCCGTGCCGGCCTTGGTATGCTGGTAAGCAGCTTCCGACAGGGAGTGGGCTGCCTGCTGCAGATCACTCTTCAGGCTGCGGATTTTATCGATCGGTTCTTCGTTTTTCAGTGCATCTTTCAGATCGTTAAGAATCTGTTCAATCCGTCCTTTTTCATGAACAGGCAGGTTGTCCCCGAGTTCATTCATCTGGCGTTCAACCTGGTAAACCAGGCTGTCTGCTTCGTTGCGATCTTCGACTTCCTGGCGTCGCTTTTTATCTTCTTCGCTGTGTTTTTCAGCTTCTTCAACCATTCTTTCAATTTCGCTCTGATCAAGGTTGGTTGAACCGCTGATCGTGATTGACTGTTCTTTGCCCGTACCCTTATCTTTTGCACTTACGTTTAGTATGCCGTTGGCATCAATGTCGAAGGTAACTTCGATTTGTGGCATACCGCGCGGGGCGGGTGGTATACCTTCAAGCTTGAATTGACCGAGAGAACGGTTATCCTTAGCCAGTTCCCGCTCACCCTGCAGGACATGGATATCCACTGCAGGCTGGTTGTCTTCCGCGGTCGAGAAGGTTTCACTGTGCCTGGTCGGGATGGTCGAGTTGCGCTCAATTATCTTGGTCATTACTCCACCCATGGTTTCCACACCAAGGGATAGAGGAGTAACGTCAAGCAGCACAACGTCTTCCATTTCGCCGCTTAGCACTCCAGCCTGGATGGCTGCGCCTAAAGCGACAACTTCGTCCGGGTTAACACTCTGGTTCGGATCTTTGCCGATCATCTCGCGGACTAATTTCTGAACCGCTGGGATGCGGGTTGAACCTCCGACCAGGATAATTTCGTCAATATCTTTTTCTGACAGCTTTGCGTCTGCCAGTGCATCTTTAACCGGTTGCCGGGTTCTTTCCACCAGGTTGTGGGTCAGGTCATCGAACTTGGCCCTGGTCAACTTGGTGTCAAGGTGCTTTGGCCCTTCAGAACCGGCGGTAATAAAGGGGATGCTGATCGATGTTTCTGTAGTCGATGACAGCTCTACCTTGGCCTTTTCAGCAGCTTCAATTAGCCGCTGCAGGGCCTGCTTGTCCTCACGCAGGTCAATTCCCTGGTCTTTCTTAAACTCATCGGCCAGCCAGTCTACGATAGCCTTATCGAAGTTGTCACCACCGAGGTGACTATCACCGTGGGTCGATTTAACTTCAAAGACCCCGTCGCCGACCTCTAAGATGGAAACGTCAAAAGTACCGCCACCAAGGTCGAAGACCAGGATGGTTTCATTCGATTTTTTATCCAGACCGTAAGCCAGAGATGCAGCTGTCGGTTCGTTTATAATCCGCAGCACGTTCAACCCTGCAATTTTGCCGGCGTCCTTGGTTGCCTGGCGCTGCGAGTCGTTGAAATATGCCGGTACTGTAATCACAGCATCGGTTATTTTTTCACCCAGATGCTTTGAAGCATCCTCTACCAGTTTCTTTAAGACCATGGACGAAATTTCTTCCGGCGCATAGCTCTTATCGCCAACCTTGAAGCGCACTGCATCATTTGGCCCGCTTTCTACATGATAGGGGACAAGCTTTCTTTCTGCTTCAACCTCCTTGTAATTACGTCCGATAAAGCGCTTAGCTGAAAAGAGGGTATTTTCCGGGTTCAAGGCAGCTTGACGCTTGGCTACCTGTCCGACCAACCTTTCTCCCGAGTCCTTAAAAGCGACTACAGACGGTGTGGTCCGTGAACCCTCTGCATTAGTTATTATCTCGGATTTACCGCCTTCAACCACTGCAACTGCGGAAAAAGTGGTACCGAGGTCAATTCCTACAGCTTTACCCATCAAACTCACCTCATTTCTTTCTGTTCAAGTTTTTATTTGCATTTTCATGTTAACCTTATAAGCGGCTACCATGTCGTCTTACTCCATAATACCGTCGCTGGCGACTTTAACCCAGATACAATCCTGGGCATGACCGGCCAGTTCTTCCTTGATTTTATTGCGGATATTCTCAATATCTTTCTGGGTTTCACCGAAAATTTCGTTACACCCTTCATCAAGGTTCAGATCGATGCCCTCCTGGGCAATCTTGTCAATTGCTTCCAAATGGTCATAAATCTGTGCATATTTTTCCCTTGTTGCCAGGGCGTCACGCATCATTTCAGCTTCTTCTTCATCAAGCAGCTCAAACTTTTCTTTCGGTGCTCCACACTTAGGGCATACATCGGGAGGTTCTTCTCCCTCGTGCAGGTAACCACACACTTCACAGCGCCACATTTTCATTTCTAAAAACTCCCCTTTCGGTTAATTAACCTTTATATTAGTTTCAGGTATTATTAATTAATCATAGTACCTGTTAAACCCAATACTGTTTCTATAAAACTACCAGCTTAAGCCTTTCTCCCCTGGAAGCTTTTGCAAGATCTCTGTCTAAAGTCAGGATCATCAGCTCCGGAAACTCGCGCTGCAGAGTTTTTGCTGCAGCCAGGTGCCATAAGCCTGAGCCTTTTAAAGGCCACCTGCGGGCAAGATCGCGCATGGCCGAACTGTCGGGCACAATGTTAAGCTTGCTCCAGGGGCCGCTTTCCAGCGCTTCGTAGAGAGACTCGGCGATCATATCTGTTAATAGATCCTCCCGCCTGATCCTGCTGATCACAGTGTACACTTCAGCAATGGTTAAAGTCGTTAGCAGATGAACCCCTTTCTGCCGGGCCTTTTCCATTACCTGTTCACTATTCCTGTCTTTGAATAGGAAGGACAGCAGGGCGGTTGAGTCCCAGTAAATTACTGTCAGTTTTTCACTCATCGCCCCTCTCCTCCTCGATGCAGTNCTGCGCGTATTCCCTGGGCAGTTCGACGGGAGAAGGATTTCTTTTACCCTGTTTGACAGAAGGCTCAATTAAACCACAGCTTTCGTAGTTTTTGATCCTTTCTTCCAGGGAAAGTTCATCGCCTTTTGCCATGACAAGCCTGGCTACAGGTGTGCCCCGGTCAGTGATGATTATTTCCATTCCGCCGCGCACGTCCCTAATCAGTTTGCTTAAGTTAATTCTTGCTTCGCGTATCCCGATGTAGTTCTTTTTCATCATAACCACGCCCTAATGTAGTTACTGTTACTACATTTATAATTATAGGGGTAACAGCGGCTTCTGTCAATGCTTTTTTGCGTACACAAGNACTACTTGAAAATTTCCTTTATTGACGGTGCTAAATACCGGCAGCAGGAGTTTAATGCCTACTGTCGAATTTTTAATAAGAAGAAATATGCGATCTATTTTTAGAAGGGAGCACATCTTAATTTGTTTACACTGGATAATATTAGTTTAAAGTTGGAAGTTGATGAAGAAGTAATCCCGATTTTACATGATGTAAACCTGCAGTTCGAGGCGGGCAAAATGTATGCCCTGACCGGTCCTAACGGCAGCGGCAAATCCTCAGTGGCCCGTGTGGCCATGGGCATCTACCAGCCCACCGGTGGTAAAGTTTTTCTCGATGATGAAGATATCACCAACCTTGGAATCAGTGAGCGGGCCCGGAAAGGTGTGGGTTACGCTTTTCAGCAGCCNCCNCGTTTCAAGGGGATGCAGGTCAAGGATATGCTTGAATATGCCATGAAGTATTCCGATGGTTTCAACTGCCAGGTNCTGCGNCAGATTGGTCTTTGTCCCGATGACTACTCGGAGCGGACTTTAGACAGCAGCCTCTCCGGGGGGGAGATGAAACGGATTGAAATAGCCACCCTGCTGGCCCAGAATCCGCGGGTTAGAATTTTTGATGAGCCGGAAGCAGGCATCGACCTGTGGAGTTTTGAGCAGTTGATTGATGTTATTGGTGAAAGCCACCGTGAAGATACCACCACTGTTGTTATTTCCCACCAGGAAAAGATCCTAAACATGGTAGATGAGATTGTCCTGATCGAGGGCGGCACTGTTTCCATGCGCGGAGACCGTGAAACTATCTGGCCCCGGATCAAAGAAAGTGCCGAATGTGCCTGTAGGAAGAATTGCCGATTGGAGGAAAAACTCTATGTTGACTGCCCTCGATAAGAAACTGCTTGAAGAAATAGCCGACCTGCATGATGAACCGCCTGGAGCTTTTAATATTCGCAAGGATGGCAAGGGTATCCAGCGTCGTTCGCTGGAAGGGATTGAGATCAAGAGCAAGGATAACCAGCCCGGCATTGACGTGATCGTTGCCGCCGGCAAAGAAGGTTCTGTCCATATCCCGGTGATTATGACGGAAACCGATTTAAGCGACCTGGTTTATAACACCATTGACATCGGTGAAAATGCCAATATTGAACTTGTCGCCGGCTGTGGTATCCATAACCCCGGTTCCGGTAAGGCGCAGCATGACGGGGTTCACGAGATTATTGTCCGTAAAGGAGCCCGCCTGCGCTACAGCGAAAAACATTTCGGTGAGGGTGAAGATGGTGGCAAAAGAGTCCTCAATCCAAAGACTGTATTGAAAATTGAGGAAGGAGCTTACGCTGAGCTCGAGCTGATCCAGATCCGCGGGGTAGATAATACAAACAGGGTAACCGAGGCCGAAGTAAAGGCAGGCGGGCGCCTGGTCATGTTTGAACGCCTGCTGACCGACGGTGAACAGGAAGCGGTTTCCGATGTTGTTGTTAAGCTTTTAGCGGAAGAAAGTACGGCCAGGATTGTTTCCCGTTCCGTGGCCCAGGGTAAATCCAAGCAGGTTTTCAACCCCCGCTTGCTTGCTTATGGACCCGGTCGGGGACACGTGGAGTGTGACTCTATTATTATGGACCAGGCCACCGTCCGCTCAGTCCCNGAAATATGGGCTGAAAATGCCGAAGCAGAGCTGGTTCACGAAGCGGCTATCGGTAAAATAGCCGGTGAACAGCTGATGAAATTAATGTCACTCGGTCTGACAGAAGAAGAAGCTGAAGAAGCTATAATCAGTGGATTTTTAAAATAAATAGTCCCGGGAGGGCTGTTATTGGGAATCATCACGATCTCACGCGAATTTGGCAGCGGTGGAGAAACGATTGCCCGCCTTGTCGCAGAAAAGACCAGGTTTCTTCTGGTAAATAAGGAAACAATTATAAAAGGCCTCAGTGATTACGGGATAGAACAGCCACCGGAAGATCCGGAAAAGGAGGTCAGCTCGAAAGATATCGAGCCGGCCGGTCGGAACTATATTGAAGCCATGCACGATTACATATACGACCTGGCTATTCGTAACAATCTTGTTATTTTAGGCCGTGGTGGTTCATTCCTTTTTAAGGATTATCCTCCGGCCCTGCATGTCAGGGTGATTGCCCAGTTTACCCACCGGGTTAATAAGGTGATGAAGCTGTACGATCTGAATTCTGAAACAGCAATTAAGCTTGTTAAAGAAAAGGATCATGAAAAGAGACAGTACCACCGGCGAATTTTTGATGTAAACTGGAATAACACCAGGCCCTACGACCTGGTTTTAAATACGGAAAAAATAGGCCTCGAAGATGCCGCCGATATTATAGTTGCCGCTTACCGCATTCATGCCGAACCACGCCAGGTTAAAGATGGACCGGCCGGCACCGATATTGAAAACGGCATTTTAACTTCGCCGGCAGAAGAGGAAGCCGATAAGTTTATGCATTCCAGTGAAGAAGAGTTCGCTTCCATGCTCGATTTTTACCGGATTCGCTGGGATTACGAGCCGAAAACCTTTCTGCTGGAATGGGACAGCGAAGGCAATGTTATTGAAGCCTTTTCACCTGATTTTTACCTGCCCGACCAGGATCTCTACATTGAGCTGACAACCCAGAAACCGAAGCAGGCCTGGCGCAAGAACCGCAAGATCAGGAGGATGAAAGAGCTTTACCCTAATGTGAATGTGCGACTGATTGATAAAAAAGGCTTCGAAAGCCTGCTTAAAAAACACCATCCTGAAGAAAGTGAAGGAGAGTAATATTGACAGATAAGATCCCTGAAAATGATGATCAACTAAAGGTTATATTAACCAGGGAAGAAATTGACGAAAAGGTAGCCGAACTGGGTAAAAAAATATCTGACGATTACGCCGGCAAAGACCTGGTTTTGATCGGTGTGCTGCGGGGCAGTATCTACTTCCTGGTTGATTTAACCCGGAAAATGGATATCCCTTTTGCTATCGACTTTATCAGNATATCTCAGTATGGTGAACAGTCCGATTCGGCCGGNGTGGTCCGGATNACAAAGGACCTGGACTTAAGCATCTCGGGCAAGCATGTCCTGGTGATAGAAGATATTGTTGATACTGGTTTGAGTCTCGGTTACCTGCTGCGCAACCTGAAAACCAGGAATCCGGCCGACCTCAAAGTTTGCACCCTGCTCAATGTAGAAGCCCGCCGCATTGTCGAAGTGCCCGTCGATTACAAGGGGTTTGATATTCCGAATATCTTTGTTGTCGGCTACGGCCTGGACTATAACGAAAAATACCGCAACCTGGATTATATTGCCGAATTTGACCGGCCCTGAACGACAGAATGTGCAACAA
>SL_8KL_010_SEDDRAFT_10004667_pt1 | contig 10947 bp, 13 predicted proteins | sample SodLakKL_010_SED_4_FD_11160 | JGI IMG/M metagenome (IMG submission 11160) | reverse complement strand
AAGGAATTATGGATGAACATACCGTCCCGCATGGATTTTGAGAACATAACACCCCGGGTTCAGGATGCGGTAAACAAAAGCGGAGTCAAGGAAGGACTTGTCCTGGTCAATGCCAAGACAAACTAGAGTTAATGCCTTTTTCTTCAAACAATTCAATCACTTGGTCAAGCACTGCCCGGATTTCAAATTTGAAAGGTCTGTCTTTGTCACCGGTCTGGATGACATAAACACCCAGCCGGTTTCCTTGCCGGTCCTTTCCTGCAAAGGCCCTTTCCAGGACCCTTCTTTTCTTTTCCCAGGGTCCGTCCAGCAGCTTCTGGATAGTCTTTGGACCAGGGTTTTTCAGTGCGTCCACAACTACTGCCCGGGCAAGTTTTGACGTCTTCTTGATATCTGCCGGGCTGGGTTGATTCACCAATTGTGGTTCCAGGTACTCAAGCCGTTCGTCTATGGCTTTCAGGGTTTCCCTTATGGGTGTGATCTGTTCCGTTATTTCATCATCTGTCAAAAGTCCCTTGGATGTCAGCTTGACCAGTTCGTTTCTTTCCTGGATGGTTTCGGCCCTCTGCTTCTTCAGGTTTTCCACTTCATCCAGCATGGCCTGTATCTTGTCCAGGTCCGGGGTTGCCTTCCTGATAGCCTGTTCGATCCTTTCCTGGTCCCCGAACATCGTAAAGACAGCCTCCAGGACAGCATTTTCGATCTTTGGTGCTGGCACCCAATTCTTGAGTTCACATTCGTATTTTCTGTATCTTGGGTGCCTGTAATACTGGTGGCCGTTCTTGTTGGTCTGACCAACCAGGGTGTAGCCACAAGCCTGGCAGAAAATCATACGGGATAGTAAGTACCGGTTTTTGATTTCCCCGTGGGTGTATGTTTTATTGCCAGCTGCCTTTTCCTTGATGGCCTGGATGGTTTCATCATCAAGTAGCCTCGGAATGTTCAGGATCACGGTTTCATCAACGTTCAGCCGATCATTTCTGAATCGACATTCCCATTCCGTCCCGGATCTGTGGTTCAGGATTTTCCACAAATTCGTGAAGTTCATCCCGGCAAGTTTTCCGACTTCAGGCAGGGACATTCCCGCAAGGTAACGCTGCGCGGCTTTCTGGATGATCTTGACCTTTTCCGGGTCCAGCCCCCAGCCCTTTTCAGGGTCAAAGGTCCGCCCGTAAGGCAGGTTTCCGCTTGCGGGAATATTCTTTCTTGCCCTGTTTATCCGATTGATTATGGATTTCAGGCTTTGCTGTCTTGCCTGGAATTCGCCTATTTCAGCCGACATCCCCAGTATAAAGGTGTGCTCAGGATTGAACAGGTCATATTCCATGGTCCCAACATAGAACTTGATGCCGTTTGATCTGAGGACGTTTAAGCCTTCCTTGGACTTCTGGTTATCCCGGGACCATCTGCTTGTGTCTGCCACAATGACCGCATCGAACTTGTCCTTGGTTGAATCCTGGAGCAGTTTTTCTAGCAGCTGCCGTTCATATTCCGGGGTTGCATGTTCCTGGCCTGAATATTGCCAACAGCTATCCGGAATTGCCCCGCCCAGGCTTTTGACGTATTGCTTGATTTGCTCTTGCTGGGTCTGCAGGCTTTCGCCCTTGGTGGCCTGCCCCTCTGTGGAAACCCTTATCAATGGTGCGTATCGCATAGCCTGTCCCTCCCGTCTATTCGCCTATGATCTTGATCAGCACTCGCTTTTTCCTTCGTCCATCAAATTCTCCATAAAAGATCCTTTCCCAGGTTCCGAAATCCAGCCTGCCTTCGGTAATGGCCACCACTACTTCCCTGCCCATGACCTGTCTTTTCATGTGTGCATCGGCATTGTCTTCGCCCACGTTGTGCCTGTAGCCGGAAACCGGTTCGTGGGGAGCCAGCTTTTCCAGCCAGATTTTATAGTCGTGATGCAGGCCGGATTCATCGTCATTTATAAATACGCTGGCGGTGATGTGCATTGCGTTAACAAGTACGAAGCCATTCTGGACGCCTGATTCGTCAACAGCTTTCTGAACTTCCGCAGTGATATTGACAAAGTCCATCCTGGCCGGAACATTCATCCAAAGTTCTTTCCTGTAATGCTTCATTTTGGTTTCCTCCTCCTTACAATCATTGTGGTTGGGGTGTCACCAGTTGCCCGGTTGAGTGCTGCAACACTTGGCCGGGCTATTTTTGGGCCTCTTTTACTCCTTGCTACTCTTTAGCATTATATCCACACCTTGATTCCACCGTTGTACCTGAGATTTCCCAAACAATATTGGAATAACCCAATACGAAATTATAAAGAAAATGAACATCAATCTTAATGGATCAATACCAGTAAATAGCCCAAAAAACCCAAAAATCATAAGAAAAAAGAATAGTATAACAGCTAAAATACCAAATCCCACTGAGCTGTAAAAAACTCCGAAAGGACCCAGAAGTATACTAAGGATCAACTGGGTTCTAGGATTCTTTTTAACCATCGTTTTCATTGTTCCAACTCCGTTGGTTAGGGTTCCGGTTGCACTTTATCCAGCCCGTGCTGGCTGGCGTATTGCTCGGAAAGCTCCGTTTGCCTGCGAAGACTGTCACCTGTGGCCTGTTCCGGACTGGAAAACCTGACATAACTGTAAGCTTTTGGTTGCATGGCCTCCACCTCCATTTACCCCCGTTCATTTCGGATGGGGTGTCTTGTTAAATAAAGCCTTCCTGATGTCATCATTGGCTATGCCCTGCTTCTTGGCAAGCAGGATCAGAAGGTTTACCATTCGCATTGAATTGCGCCATATGAAAAGCGGTGCAATGATAATGCATACCAGGGCAATGACCAGAAGCAGGCCTAGCAAGGTGTTCAATAAAATCATTTCAGCCATTTTCTTTGCCCTCCTTCCTGGTCTTGTCCCCCTTGTCCTTCTTCTTGTCAGCCGTCCTGGGAAATTCCTTGCCAAAAATATTATCCACCATAGCCTTGGACATTTTTTCAATGGCCTGGGCCTCTTCCTCAGGGGTCATCCCCTCTTTCAGGTCTGGCCGTGCATAGGTCTTTTTTTTGTCCTTGTCTTTCATGTTCTGTCCTCCTTTTCCTTCCAAAAATTACAGGGTTAGCGGACGACTTTGGCCCCGATTTAAGCCCTTCCGCCCTGATCTGGTTACTTGGTCCGCTTCATGTCCTTCCCGGCCCTTTTTGCCAAGAATTCCGCTATAAGTTCTTCCATCTTGTGCCCTGCCTGGACGCCTTCTTCCAGGCAAACTGCCCGGAACTTTCTCCAGAGCTGGACGTTCAGATGGACTCCTATCTGTTTTCGTGCTTTATCCTCAGTCATAGATTATCCTCCGTATTATAGCCAATTCAGTTCCTTGGTTAAACTTGTTTCCTGGGTTGTTTCAATATAATGCCGTAGACTGTCAATTGATTTGTGACCTGTGTAAACTGCTGTCTGGACCAGGTTATTATTGGTAAGTTTGTGAATCTTGGTGGTGAAAGATTTCCGGAATGAATGCGCGCTGATCCTTTCATCCAGCCCGTACTTTTCCCGCATCTGCTTAATGATATAACTGGCGTGCTCCTTGGCAACTGGTTTGCATTGACCGGATTCGTCCTTTTTCTGGCTTAGGAAAAGCGGTGTCTGGTCTGTGACTGCACAGCCTTTCAGTAGGTAATAGCCCCGGAGCCGTTCCAATTCCTGTCTGAACTCGTCTGGGATGTGCAACGTCCTGTCATTGGACTTCTTGACTGACCTTATTCTGACATATCTGCCCCGGAAATCCCCGAAGGTCAACTGGACTGTTTCTGAGATCCGGGTCCCGAAGTACAATCCGGTCAAAATCAACATTCTGTCCCTCAAGTTTTCCTCTTGAAGCAGGCTTTTGATTTCTTCCCGCGTTATCAATCGTGCGCCTTGCATGATTAACCCCCCCTGATAAAATGTTACCTGGATCATTCTGATAAATCATTCTGATAAAATTCATAACTCCTATATAGTCCCCATCCAGAGCCAGACTGTGCCTGGGTGTGAGGATGCCTGATCAAGTTGTCATCCAGCAGCCCCCGGGTGCGTGCCAGCTTCTTTCATCTGGCCCGGCAGTTTCGTGGATGGTTCCTCAGCAAGCTATGTCAAACACCTGACTAATATATCTAACCTATCTAAGGAAAAGTCAAGTGTTTTTTCGTAATTTTCAGGCATCTGACAAAACTTTTTTATTCAATGAAAATGGATGGTTAGAATAATCTTAGGCTTTATGATAACCTAAGATTCCTAAGGCAGGTTATTTCGTCCGGCGCATCTGCTGGGTGGGTCTGGGTGGCATGTCGCCGAAATCTCTATCGTAATCAATCCAGGTCCTTGCCGGTTCTGGTGCTGGTTCGCTGGGATCACGTCCATACTCTTCATTTTCCAGGTTGTAGTTGATATTAACAAAAGGGCTTACATCATCCTCAATGATGGTTTCCTCTGTCCGGCCTGCTGCCTTGTTCAGGAGCTTTTCCAGCATATCCAATTCTGAGTAATTCAGCCTGGCCATGGCCTTTTCCATAAACTCATCATGCTCCTGTTCAAGCTTTCGCTCCTCACTCAGCTGCCCAGCTTCCTCCTCAGCTCGCTTGGCTTCATAGATGTAAAAGCCAATCCGGCAAATCAGTTCCAGCGTTGATCTGACACTATCCAAAGCGCGCAAGGCTGTAGCATCCTTGTTCACCTCGTAATTACGCTGAAAGATGTCTTTAGCTTTCTCCAAAACCCCTTTCAGCTCGTCCACCATCTCAGTATTCATGATTAATTCACGCCTGCTGTATGTCGTGGCAAGCTGTCTGGATAAATGGTGGATAGCGTGGTTCCTGACCTGGTTCTGTGTGAAGCCATACTGCTCAGCTATCCAAGTATAAGTCCCGTGGTTCTGGATCAATAACCTATCTACCTCAAGTCGTCTTTCATCAACGCATATCGCGCACTGCCTGGCCATCCACTAGCCTCCTTCTCAATTTATTTTTCTTGATCTTGTATTAACCTACCAGACTGGAATAATTACCCTTTTTATGGATAAATGACCCCTAGCAATTTATACCTTTGGAATAGGGATGGTAGGGACAGTAGGGAGGTTTCCGCTAGCTTATAAATAAATTGCTTTCAGTGTTAAAAAAAATATCGATTTCTGGGGACCGAAATTGCCCTATTATCCCTACCACCCCTATTCCAGATTAAAAGTGTCTTACTTAGTCAATACCCACTCCGCGGTGCTCGTTTTTGGACCGTGTAGATTCTTCATAATTTTATATCCACCTTGGTATTTGTGCTGGTTCTTACGTAACCAAGCCCCGACTTGACTACCTTGAATTTGTTTGCCTCTTGACCGTGTTGCTTCCTGGAAAATTTGTGCTAACTCATATTCATCAGAGTCGTGGTCCTTATTTTCAATGGCTTTGTTGCATCTATAAACAATATCCGAGACTTTAACGGGAACATCTTCACCATATATTTTTTGCCATAATGTAATGATTCCTGAAAAGGTTGTTTTTGCAGGGTCCTCCTGTTCGATCTTACCCCTGGTCAGGTTAGGATCTGCACAACCGACCCATACCAGCGCAGAGCGCACCCAGCCCGACCAGTCCTCGAAGCTCCCATACTGAGGAATACTCTGCTTGGGCTTTCCTGCACGGATATATGCTTTGAGTAGGACCAGTCCGGCTCGGACATATGTCTCTCTATAATTCATAACATGTCTTTCGAGTGGTGTTTTGATGTGGAAATCCCTCCTGGCTTCCGGGTTTTCCCGCATTGGGTCTATGGTACACAACAGTGCCCTCCTGGTCATGTCCCCAACAAAGGTCAGGTTATTGCCCGTCGCCAAAAAAGTTATGTTAGTGGGTACTTCCCCTGTTTGAGACTTCCCAAGTATCCTGTCCGAATATGTTTCCCCGGGTGCGGTAAGGATTGCGCAAAGGACTTCACCTGATAAAGGTTTCTCGATATTGTCCAGCAAAATTACTGGTTTGCCTTGCAGCAGAGATGCAAAAAGATGCTTTTTCTCTTCTTCCTTGTCGCTCCCACTGGTAGTAACGACTGCCTGCTTGCCTGTGGCAATGATGGCAACGATATTCGCCAGAAGTGTCTTGCCGGAACCAGCCACCGGTGCTGTAAAGGCAAACATTGGGGCTGTCCTCAGGCTAGGCCTGATTAAAGAAGTCAATATGGCCGCCAAAGCTACACTCTCATCCTCTTCATTAACGAAAGGGAAATCCCTGAGCGGATGCCGCAACCTTTTTAGAGACCGCAGGGCGTCTTCCTTTTCAGGTTCCTTCATTATGGGTGCAAACCTGGCCCCTGTGTTATCATAATAAATGGCGGATCTCTCGTCGTATCCAGGCCTTTCCAGAATAGTTCCATCCGGCTTTAGTGTCGGTGCATAAATTAAACCAGAAAGCGGGTAGAGTTGCCAATGACCCTTTCTGGCCAGATACCTGTTGACGATTTTTTGTGGTGGATCAATGTTCTCCAGACCATCTCTGCCCATTTTGGCGAAGGTCAACTTGCGATTGAAGAGATCCAACAAGTAGCCGGGGGAAACGTCAGTCAATCCAACACTGTGAACCTCGTCACCAACAACCCGCCTATGAATACTTTTTACAACCCGGACGACCATCCCAGACCGCTGGAAAATGTGATAAGGATCTACCTTGAGTAAAAGACGCTCTGCCATGTCTACGGATTCAAATACGCGCCCGGGGTCAACCACGATAACCCCGACATCTGAAATATCGTGAACTGGTATCCTGGGAAGACCCATAACATCTTTGAAACCAAAGCCCCTCTGTACCCAGTCGTAGGCGTCCTCCTTTTCCTCCAGGGAAAGTTGTTCCACGTCAATAATTTCAACGTCAGGCTCGTTCTCATTGACTTCAGTAAGCCCCCGAAAGACGTTGGCCGCATAAGTCTTACCTGCTTGGTCTTTATCAGGCCAGATTACAACACGCTTTCCTTTCAAGGGTCTCCAGTCGGCTTTCCCAGCGGAGGGGGCACCCCCCAAAGCTGTGGTTACTATAAAACCACCAACCCTACTTAAGGCATCAGCGGATTTCTCTCCTTCAACTACCCAGATCTCTTCTTCATCCGGTGCTTGAGCGATTTTATCCAGGTTGTAAAGCGGGCGTGCATCCTTGATAACTTGGGAGTGACCGCTCTTCCACCGGTCTCCGTCTTTCTTGAAATATGGGATAACTTCTTTGTCACCGGCTGGAGATTCATATCTGACAACGTACCCGATTATTTCCCCGGATTCGTTCTTATAGGCCCAATGAGCAGTGTATTGCTTACCGTTCCACAGGCCAGATATACCACTCGGTAGACCTGAGCTTTTTTGGAAATCTGACTTACCTAAGCTGATGCTCCGGGATTTTAGGCTGTCCAGAATGTCAGAGTAGCTGCACCCGGCAAAGCAATACAAAAGGATGTTGTCACCGCTTTGGCGGACACTGAGGGATGGTGTCCTGTCGTCATGTGCTGGACAGTGTGCCATATACTGCCCGGGTGAGGTTTTATGGCCCCCTAAAAGGGTGACCAGTTCAGCTGCGAAGTTAATTTCGTGGGTGCTTCTGTATTTCGTTCTTTGCATTTTTCCATCTCCCGTAATGGTTATCCCGTTATTAGATTTGCCAGGGCAGCCCATCGGGAAGCTGGGTTTTCGGGGTGCACACCCTAAGCCCTGGCAAAATATAAATTCCTTTTATTATATTATACCATCATCTTTATGTTTCACTTAGACCACTTCTGGCCTGTCATGGTATAGCGTCATAAGGACTAGACCCCGGTTCCAGGCGTTCATTCGCCTGAGCTTCCGGACCGTGTCCCTATGCATTTTGACAACCCTGCCCCGGGCCTGTTCCGGCTTCTGACCGTGGAGGATAAGCCCGGTTTCCGGCAAAAAGCCCTTATTCAGGATTTCTCCGTATATGTAAGTGCGGCCTCGGAATTCACCTGCCCGCATATCTCCCTGGATCATTTTCGTGGTCCCAATGGGTTTTTGTCATAAAATTCTGCTGAGTTGCGGCCCGGGCCAGCCGATCAGTTTAAACTGGCCCAGGCCACTACTTGGTATGAGCCCACGGACCCTGTGCCCGCGCGCCCCGATGAAACCAGAATCTTGATTCCGGCTTCATCTGCGCCCCGGGTGGTTATGGCAGTAAAAACCCGAGGCGCTCTATATGGAGGTGAATGGAACTTGCGGAGACGGCAAGGGCCGAGAACTTGCCGCCCCCCCGCAAACAAGGACCGGAAAAAGTCCTTGCTTGCATCGTCTATCACCGTCCAACAGCTGCCCGCATCAGCCTTTTTCGCGCTGATTCGTTCCACTCCATAATTTTTTTCTTGTCCTCAGCTGCCTGCGCCGGACTCACCTGTTTGTGGTTCATTCGCAGACTGGGCAAATTTTTCAGTTTGTCTAGGTCGTTCTCGTACTGTCCAGGCATACTCGGGCTTTTCCCCAGATCAGGGACCTCAAGTCCTGATTTCCGCAACATATCAGCTTCAAAGGCAAGATCCCGGCAGTGCAACGGCAGAGATTTGATTTTCACAAAATCCGCAGAACTGAATTTTGCTAGTTCTTTCACCAATTCTGGCAGCCTTTCCAGCCGTTGAATTTCTTCCAGATTGGCCTGGAACTGTTCCTGAATTTCCGTAACCCGTTTCTCTAGCCTTGCCTGCTCTTGCTTTGCCAGACGTCTTTCTTCTTTCTTTATCCTGGCCTTCAGTTGCCCTATTTTCTTTTGCACAAGTTTTAACTGTTCTTCACGGGTTTCCAAAAATTTTCGGTCCTTTTCCTTCATCCGGTCCCGGCTTATCTGCTTTTCTGCGAGGGCATAATCGTTGTGACCAGCGTATAAATCCGCAGCCCGTTTTTTGTCCTTCCACCAATTTTTCAGTTCTTCTTTCAATTCAATGATCTGGACAGTCAAATCCTGGACTGCCATTTCCGCGTCCCTAATTACGTCTTTTTTTTGCATAGCTTACCTCCTATTGCTGGTTAGGACTGGCGGCATATCTTCAATGCCGTGCTTATTAAGCCGTTGAGGGGATTGCTTTGTTCGCTTCAGTAAAATGCTTGGACTCTCCGGGACTCCCTTTTCTTTCCGGCTTGGATCAGGCCCCCCGGGATTCATCAGAACTGACGGTGGTCCGTCGCTTCTGTTGACCCTTGGCAAATTTACGGCCTGCATCAACAAACAATAGGGCGTGGCGGTTGTGGCCCCTTGCGGGCTGCCGTAGTAAAGTTTTACCTTTGGTTTGATAGCCCCGGACCGGATCAAATCCGGCAGTTGCGTATGGATTTTAGACAGGGCGACCGGATCAAAGTGGACCTCAGCGGTCAATTTATCATTCCTGAAAGTGGTTCTGAATACCCTTCCAATGCTTTTATTGGTCCATTGCTTAGGATCAACCGGAGGACCACTAAGACCGTAAAAGATATTTTTGCCGTTCCAGGCACCCGGATACCTTTTCAGATCCAGACGTGTCAGGCCCTCATCGCCGACCTTGGCCAGTACGTGATCATAAAGGACTATCCGCTTTTCCTGGTCCAGAAGGATCTTTGGAGGATTTTCAGCGTAAGCTGTATTCTCATTGACTCGAAATTCCGGGACCAATATGCACAAAGGCGTAATCGATCTTCCGGATTTGCCGAAATGTGGTATGATCCTTAATGCGCCTTCATTGTTCCGAATTTTAGCCGCCAACCCGTGACGGGTCATTTCAAGTCTGTGCGGGTCAAGGTAAAGATCCGTGAGCAACTTATTTCCTTCCATCCGCGCATTGAAGCACTTACCAAGGTAATACCGGTCCCAATCCGACATAAAAATCGGCATTTTATTACTGCTGAAGATGGCTCGACCGTCCCAGGCCTGAGGTGTTTTTCCGATAGCATTAGCGCACAGCCCTTGATCCCCTGGTTCCAGCAGCGTTACCCCTTTTAAAACAATTGAATTTGCGTAATCATGACTCAGCATTTCCTTTTTCCAACTCCTTAAAGATCAGCGCTACATTATGCAGTGCCGGTAACAAGTTTCCGTGCTCAACTGTGTTAATAACTCTGGACACATACGGTAGTATCACCTCGATAGGTACCCGGGCAGCCAGGGCCTTGATGATTTCCGCAATTTCCAGTGAATCATCCTGAGAAAGGACATTGCCTGTGAACCAGTTGACCGATTCACCAAGTTCCGCCTCGATGGCCATCAGATAGGGCAGATGTGCCGTTTCTCGCCCATGCTCAAGGCTAGAAAGTGCTGCTTGGTGCATTCCAATCGCATCAGCTAAAGAAGTCTGTTTAATCCCCTGGCTTTTCCTGGCCGTTTTCAGTGTGCGTAATTTCTTCAATGTCCGATCCTCCAAAATACAAAAGCCCGTTAAAACTGTATCACAGTTCTAACGGGCTTTATGACGACCCAAAAAGGCCTTTTTGTCAGCTCCCGTGGTTTTAAAAACTAATGCCCTCTGAAGTGTCGGGCGTTTTGAGGGCTTTTTCCCGACGGTTGCGGCAAAATTTCCGCTTCGATTTTAAATCCTAATATAATAAATTAAATAAAAAGTCAAGTCTTTTTTTTACTTTTTTTCGTAATAAAAACAAATAGTTATCGATTTAGATAAAATTAGTGGCACTGGATTTGCATTAAAGATAAGGATTGTGGTGAATCAAAACCGGTGATATGCGAGCAAAAAGGTCTTTCGCGCTAGAAGAAAAACTTTATAATAAATTGTCAGGTGTCAAATACCGAATACGCAAAAAAGGGAGGTGATATGAAAAAGTTTCTAATGCTAATTGTGGCAATTTCTATCTTAGTAATTTCTAATTCAGCATTTGCTCAACCGCTGCAAGTCTCTTGCGTATTCCACGGGAAAACGGACAGCATTCCACAGCAAAGTGGACAGTGTTCCATGGGAAAATGGACAGCATTCCATGCTCATGATGGACAGTCATTCC
>SL_8KL_010_SEDDRAFT_10004666_pt1 | contig 10953 bp, 11 predicted proteins | sample SodLakKL_010_SED_4_FD_11160 | JGI IMG/M metagenome (IMG submission 11160) | reverse complement strand
ACTGGAAAAGTGTTGAGAGAACTCCACAAGGCTTTTCAGGAAAGCGAAGTCGATTCCAAGCTGCACGAGTTGACCTCCGAGGAGAAAGGAGAGTTGGACGATGTCGTTCGTGGCGCTGGATGTGTTCTACCGGTGAAAACGGTGATGTCCGATCAAGGATGCGTCTGCAGCCCGATACACAACTTTCTGGTGTTCGAGATGGCGGATGGACGGAAGTTGTTGTATGATGTTGATCTGGAGGATGGTGGGGATGAGGGGGATGATGGCGGGATGATGTATGGGTGATGGGGGTTACTTACTTCCCTCTCTCTTTTCCTTCCAAAATACCTGTTCGGTAATTCAAGACTTCATTTCTCCTTAGGCCTAATAAGTACATGAAAATCCTCATCATGATAATGATCGTGCATGAATCTAGATAATTTTTTAGCTTCTCCGTAGGTTTCTTTTCCAACTAAATTTCCACCTTCATATTTTGCTTCGATCTCAGCACCGTGGTTGAAATATCTTTTTGCTAAGCCTGGTGTCCGTTGTAAAATACCCCAGGTATCTCCTTCATACCTGTAAATCAAATTGATATTGTTTTTTACTGTAGAAAGTTTGATATTGGATTTCTTTTCAAATTTATTCCAATCTAGTGCCTCTCGATTATAGAGATATACATTCTTTTTAACATCATGGTCTATCCCTTTTTCAACGGTTATATCAATAACATCCTCAAAATCTTGATCTACTTTTTTGTAGGAGTCTATTCTGTTTTTGATGTTCATTATTCCACTATACTGGGGATGTTCCTTCAGATCGAATTCTCCGATATTATCTTCTCCGCAAGGTAAATTTTTACTTTGTGACCAATAATACTCATTTTTTGTGATACCTTTCAAAGAATATGTAATCCATATTTTAACATTTGAAAGAAGACCTTTTTCATATAATTTGTAGACTTTATCTACAAGATGATTTGCTACCTCTTTTCCACCAAATACGTCTTCTGGATTTTGTGAATTGCTATAAGCTACACCGTTTGTATCGAATCTTATGTTAATTCTACCATCCGAATCACCTAAAAATGTTGGAAATGGAGCTCTTTTATCCCATTCTGAGTTCAATGCAAAATTGATTTGATTTTTGCTTAACAGATCTCTGAAAATCTCATTCATATTCACTATGAAATTCAACCAATAGTCTAAACCAAGTTTATAATCAATATTTTTTTCGGAATCGAATGGTCTTAAAACTTGATCGTTTGAATATATCGGTTCTCCTCCAGTGATCCTTAATCTGGCGAATGGACGGTTCTCCATATCGTCCGATTTTGATATCCTTTCGATCTTACACCTAGCCTGCTCAGCTAATTTTTCTGGCGAAAGGTAAACAGGTTTTGCTTCTTTTTCCTCCGCATTCTTTTTGGACCAACAGTGATGAGAATAACAAAACCAGCATCTAAGATTACAACCTACGGTTTCAGTGATCAGAACATAGGGATATTCATATTTATTTTTCATAACCTTGCGCATGAATTCATCACTAACAAATGGATCTGCGATAGTGAAAAATCTGCAATCTTCACATTCACTTTTTTTATTATCAAGATCACTACAAGGGTCGTATTTGTTCGTCGAGCTTCTATTTCCGGGATATTGTCCAAATAATTTTTCCATCAATTAATCCTCCGCGAATCAGAAACGCGAATTACCCCCCATTAAAATATTTTACGATGATGAAAAATTGTTATTCATCTATTTTTTGTTCGACCCATTCACCTTCTTCTAATAAGTGGTATAACCTACCCTTTTTCTCATCTGGATTCAAACATTCGACCAACTTTTTCTCGGATAATTTTTTAAGATTTCTGCTTACCTGACTTAGATTTAATGAAGTTTCCTCTGCGATCTGCGTCGGGGTTAGAGGTTTTTCACTCAATGATAAAATAATCTTTTTCCTTACGGTACTAGATATAACGTAGGCATAATTCATCCAGAGTTCTTTTTCATTCTTTTCCATTTAATGGTGATTTAATTTGTTGGTTACTTAGGCTTTATTATGTTTTAGTTGTGCATAGTACTCAATAATATATTAACAATGTACAAAAAAGTTGTTATGATTAAGCTTTTAATTGATTCAGAAAGAATTAGTTAGGTTCAAACGATCTACCACGATCAAAGATGATATTTGCTATTCTGGCAGGAATTTTGAACCTATTACTGAAATTGATAAATGTGATGATTGTAGAGTCCATATAGTTACAGATAGGTTCCTAAGTAAACATTTTCAGAAAGAGATCATGAAAGATGAAAGACCTTATCCAAACGGGATCTATCCTTACGTTCTGATCGTAGATTCATCAAAATGTAATTTAAGGTGCAGACCATGTTACTCATGGATCTTTTGGAAACCTGAAGAAAGGGCTCAAGCAGTGATAGTGTCAAGTGAACAACTAGCAGATTATTTTGTATGTAAAATCAATAAACTTCACGATGATTCTTTATTGAAAGGCAAGAGGATCGGTAAACACAGAGATAAAAGGCCATTTTCAAGGATCAGGGTTTCCGGTGGTGAACCACTCTTTGACAAGAAAGATCCAAAAAAATCACTAAGATATTGGTTAGAGTATTTAGGTTATTTAGATAGAAAATTAGATGGTTTGAAAGGAGAGAGATTTGAATTGATAGATGAGAGTGGTTGGAACGATTTATCAAAAGAAGAGAAATGGGAGAATTTTCCTATCTTTTTAGCATCTGATTCCGGAAAGATCAGGATACGTTTTGATACTAACGGTTTTCTGTTTGGAGACCCTAATTTCGCTGAAAAATTCGTCAAAGGTATATATGATTTAGAGATGGAAAATCTAACTATCGATCTAACTTACTCTTTGAAAGGAACAAACAATCATGAGGTACGATTGATGATCGATCCAGGATCTGAACTAGATGCTTCTAAATTAGGTGTTATCAAAGAACTTGTTAAACACCCTCAATGGTTACCACTAAAAAATTTAAAAGAATCTATCCTAGAATATGAGGATGAGGAGGTTCTTTTGAAAGAGAGTGATTGTGTAGTTAGTGAAGACTATTTCAATCCCTGGGGAGATGTTTCTATCACTGTTGAGAAGGGTATAATGCACAATCCAAGAGAAAAACTATACCTTTATGATAAGGAAAGAGCATTGCCCTGGGCGGATTTTGATAAACAATTGATGGAAGAGGGATTCAGATTATCTAAAACTGAAAACAAGATCTACTTTGGTTTGAATCCTGGTGCGAAAGCTTGGAGTTATATGAAAAAGGTTAGAGGTAACTACGAGATCGTTTTTATGCGTGAAGGTGATGATAGACCGATATATTCTTTTAGTACGAGAGAACGGTCTCAAACGTCTTCTAAAGAACATAAGAAAGTTAGATGGCAGAACGATAATTTTTACGATCTAAAAAATCGAATAGAAACGGTACTATCTGGTAATCTATCAGATGAAGAGATGTGGATTGAATTAAGACCTTTGAGCTCTAGTTGATAATTAATTTAGTGTTGTAGACATTTATGTATCAATTACATCTTAATTAAATTATTATTTTGTTAATAAAATCATCTCCACAATACGTGGAGGAATTAAATGGAAAGAGTTATCGTTCAGCCTGTTGGGTCTAAAGGTAAAAAAGAAGAACATTATCAGGATACTATTGTGAATCCAGTTCCTATGGATAAGATTGAACAGTATGTTGATGAGGAGCATGTAGAGAAATTGAAAGAAATTTATGAAGATGGAGAAACGTATGTTTGGGGGGCGACTCCAAGTAAAACAGGTAGGAACCAAAGATATTGGGAAGAGATCGAGCCGGGATATACTATCTTGTTATCCGGAAAAGGCAAAATATTTTCTTCTGCTGTGATTACATACAAACTACAGAATAAAGAACTAGCAGCTGATCTTTGGGGTTATGATGACGAGGGAAATACTTGGGAGTACATGTATTTCATAGATGAAGTCAAGAAGGAAAATATACCTTATGAAAGGTATAATAGAATCTTAGGTTACAGTCCAAAAAACGTTATCCAGGGTTTTCAAATTCACGATGAAGAAAATAGTATGAAATTACTAGAGGCATTGGATTTAGGTAGTGAAACTTACGTTCCAGAAGTGGATCGAGGAGATGTTGAAGAAGGGTTAGAAAAAGAAAGAAAATTCGAGGGGAGTGTAGACTCTGAAACTACTGTAACTCAAAGAAAAGAACAGAACTATCTAAGAAGGAAGATGTTTGAAAACTCCAAATATAAAAAATGTGGGATATGTAATTTAGAATATCCTGTTAAATTTTTGATAGCAGCTCATATCAAAAAGAGAGCTGAATGCGAATTAGAAGAGAAAAAAGATTTCGACAATGTAGCCATGCCCATGTGTAAGTTCGGGTGTGATGATCTCTACGAGAAGGGTTACATTACCGTTGAAGATGGAGAAGTTGTTCGTTTACTGGATGAAACAGTTACAGAACCTGTAGAAGAGTATATCGATAGCATTGAAGGTAATAAATGTGAGTACTGGGATGAAGATTCGAAAAAGTATTTTGAGTGGCACAAAGAACACCATACTGAGAAAGGATGAGGCTATAGGCCGTCCTTCTTGTAGATCTCTTCGTTCAAAACCCTTTCTTTCGGATATTTTTCCTTTACCTTTTCTATCTTTTTTAGAACTGTGGACGATAGATCGATATCTGTCTTGTTACAGAAGCTTAGGAGATAGATCGTGACGTCCGCTATCTCTTCCTTTATTTTTTCCATTTCCTCTGGATCATCTAATTTTTGTTCTATTGATTCTTGGTTTTCCCACTGGAATAGTTCCATGAGTTCTGCTAGTTCTATGACCAGGGATAGGGTTAGATCTTTGGGGTTATGGTACTTGGACCAATCCCTTTCTTCGATGTACGAATCTACTTCCTTTTTGAGTAGTTCGATGTTGGTGTTTTTATCTGTTTGTTTATCAACCATGATTTGAATATGTTATTTAGATAGGGATATTTGGATTTTGTCTTTGAAGAAACTATCCTAATTAACAATTTTATATACACTTCTAAAATTAGAGGGCTATTATTGAGAATTATTTACCATATAGATGTTATGAGCAAACAATAATCACATAATAAATATTATTATTTTAAAAACAATAAAAGATTCTTGATGTTGAGGCTTATGATATGAACGAAGAGAAAGAAATTTTACTATATTTCTCAAGAGGAACTGATACCTTCAAGGATAATTTAAAGAAAACTATTGCCGAACCAGTTGATGGAAAAATGATTTTGGATTATTTAGAGGGAAAGGATTTGAAAGGATCTAGTACTTATGATTATGTAGAAAATAATCTAAAGAATATTTTTGTATGGGGAGAAAAAGAATGGAAAATAGAAACTGATAAAAAAGAGAGTTTTAGTGATTTTAAAAATTATGTTGAGGAAGATTCTAAGAATGTTTATATGATATTTATCGCTAATAAAAAAATCCAATATATTGGTAAAGTTGAAGAAGTTAATGATATAAAAGATAATAATGTAAACGAGAATTTTGGAGATATTTTTTGGAATGACAGTGATTATGACCATATATGGTTCTTAGATGATATTAAATCAGTAAATCAGGAGGATGAAGTTGATTCTCTGTTTAAGAGTGCAGACAGGGATTTAAATTTACATTTCAAATATTATAAGGAGGGCCCAGAAGATGATAAAGGCTTATTCGTAAAAGGGAATTGGTCTTCAAATGTTTCAAAGATCGATAAGGGATTTCATGATATTGGTAAAAAGAAGTTAAAAAAATTAATGAATATACTTCAAAGCGAGGATTATAAGCCTGTAAAAGGATATGAAATTATAGATACAAAAAGAGATGACCACAATATAATCAACCTATTGAAGAAAAAAAAACAAGTTGTATTTTATGGTCCTCCTGGGACAGGAAAAACTTACAGAACAAAAGAAATTTCTGTTGAATTACTAAAAGATTATTTTACAGAGGGGAAATATTAATGTCAAATGGATTTAAATTTACAGAGGAAGATTTTGATAAAAGAAATAGGGATAAAGATGATTCAGAACACATCAAATCCATATTTAAAGAATTTAGAGTGGAATTTTTACAAGTATTATACAATGATTATAAATATTTATTTGATTATTATGAGATGCATAATAGTGGAGACGAATCTAACTTCGGAAAATGGAATCTATATAGTAACCCAAAGGTTGCTAGCAATTGGGATCAAGGGAAAAAAGAATATAGAAGAAATAATTGGATGGGTTTTGCAAAATTAACCAAGGAAAGCGATTCCAAGCTAAAAAATAAACTTCAGATCCAAGTTTACATGAAATATCCTAATGGAAATGATTTTTTTATCGGTCTATGGCTTGATAAAAATACAAAAAATAAAGGTGTTGCTGATAAAATTGATAATAATAGACAAGAATTTTTAGATTTATTCAGCCATAAGTATTATGATTACAGAATAAAGATAAGAAATGGGTATGGTTTTGATAAAAAAATTTCAGACGTTGTATCTGATGATTTAGATTCAGTAATTGAAGAGATGAAACGTAAAAAGCATGGAGTAATAATGGGAAAATTTTACTCAAAAGATGAAATTATCGAGCTGGGTGGAAAAATCATACCCTATTCAATAAAAATTGTATGGGATTTAACTCCAATTTATGGATATTTGATTGGTGAAGAATATAAAGGACCTATTCTTGAAATTGATGAGAATAACTCTGATGTGATTCAATTATTACAAAACAAAAAACAAGTAATTCTTTACGGTCCTCCAGGAACTGGAAAAACATTTGAAACAAAAGGTATATCTTACCTTTTATTAAATGGTGATATTAAATGAAAAAATTTGAAGGTATGGATAGTGGAGAGATCAAGGAGTTTATTGTAGAAAATATAGAAACAGAAGATATTAAAGAAGCCATTGAAAAGGGTATAGTTAAAAAACATGGAGATGAAGAAGAGGAAAATAGGACATCTAAGACTCATTTCATGTTGGATGAAGATGGAGAAAAATATTCTCCTAAATATGTTATTACCAAAACTTATGAATTTGTCAACGATGAAGAATTAAGTACCGGATTTACAACCGAATATGCTGATGATATATTAAAAGATAAAGGTTTTGAAATTGAAGTAAATGAAGATGGAAAAAAAGGAAGAGATGGTGATAAAAACGAGAATTTAGAAGGTGATGAAAATATGAAAAACATTTCAAATATTACCCCCAAAGAAAGAATCGCTGAAGAATATAGAGATTTAGTTGAACAAGGAAGAGTGGAGTTCATAACATTCCATCCTTCATACAGTTACGAGGAATTCATTGAAGGTATCACCGTTAATAGTGATTCAGAAGGTAGTTCAGATTTAGATTATATGATAAAAGATGGGATCTTCAAACGTTTATGTGCTAAGGCTTTAGCTTGTGCTTTAGATGAAGATTGGAAGATGTATGGCACAAAAAACGCGGTAGACGGGGATTATAATTGGGACGCTATCTATAACAAAAATTACAAAGAACTGTTAAAAAGATACAAAGAATCTTACATATCAAAATACACGAATCCAGAAGAAAAGAAGGCTGAAATAGAAGAGGATATAGAAGAGAATAATGAAGAACTAAAACCTGTTCATGATATTTATTGGAATGAGGTTTGCGAAGATCCAAATAAAAGATTCCTCTTAATTATAGATGAGATCAATAGAGGAGATATATCAAAAATTTTCGGCGAACTCATAACATTAATAGAAGAAGACAAACGTCTCGGAGCAAAGGAAGAGAAAATAGCTAGATTGCCATATAGCTCTCAAGAATTTGCAGTACCCCCAAATGTGTATATCTTAGGGACTATGAATACAGCTGATAGGAGCATTGCCTTACTAGATGTAGCTTTAAAAAGAAGATTCAGTTCTGTTGGCATGTATCCTGATGATAAAGGTGCTTATGCCCAACTTAGAACTAAATTAGGAATAGAGGAGGGAGATGGTAGTGATTTGGATAAAAGTATAACTAGATTAAAAAAGATTAACAATAGGATTAGAGATGAGCCTATTCTAGGTAGAGACAAAATGATTGGACAATCCTTCTTTTACCAAGTAAAAGGTCTTGAAGGAGATGATCTTTGGGAGGGTATCAAAAATGTATGGTTTTATGAAATATTCCCACTTTTAGAAGAATACTGCTGGGGTGATAAGGGTAAACTCAAAAAGATTGTAAATTTTGATGGGAATTCTGTGTATGACGACACAAAACAATGTCTTGAAAAAAATGAACCTAATATAAAGAAATGGTTGGGAATAGAGGTAGAGGAAGAAACGGGAGAATAATAGATGGTTAGTGATGAGGAACTGGATGATGACATATTATTACAAGAGGAAGAAACGGATGATAGTCCACAGGATGTAAACGATGAAGAAACACCTGAACATTAAAGAACACAAAGCAAGATATTTAGATTATCCAAAAGGTAAATTAAATCTAGATTATGAATATTTCAAGGGATACAATCACGGTTCAAAAAAACATCCATCCCATTCTAAAATTAAAATCGAAAAGGCTAGCGATGTTTCTGCTAGAATAAAAAATAAATCCTATTTTGGAAACCTAAAGCTTCCATCAGGAAAAGAGTTATCATTCATTTCTAAAACATCAACTGTTCCGATTAAACTATTAGAATATTCATCTGGTACAAAATGTAATGATCACAAGAAGTATTTCTTTTATGATACTGATTACTCACCTACTCTACATACAGGAGCAGTTTTTTTATATTTTCTAGCAGAGGTCTACCTTACCGAATTAGAAAAAATTCTAAATAGAGGTTTTGTAAAGGAATACGTTCCTAAGGAGGAGAACCTAAATTATCTAAAAGGTAAATTATTGGTTAAGAAGCAGATCAAGAATAATTATGTTGACCCAAAATTTTATTGTAAATACTTCGATCTTACTATAGACAATTTTTGTAATCAAATGGTACTTTATGCCGGATATTTATTAGCTAATTTCCTACTGATTGACGAAGAAATATCTCATTCAGTCAAAGAAAACCTATCTTCTTTAAGAAATAAAATATTTAATTATGTTGAAGACCTTAAAGATCGCATTACGTTAAGATCGGTTATCTCTCCTTCAGAAGCAAACAATATTATAATCAATAGGAAAAATGAGTATTACAAAACAATCATAGACATTTCAAGAATTGTAATATCGCGCTCGTTCTATCAGCAAAGTGGTCCAGAATCAGAACTAGGATACAATTATCTAATCGATATGAATGTTATATTTGAGAGAGTAATTTACAAATTATTTTCAAAAGTATTCAATGAAATATCTGAACAAATCAAATTGGCCGATCAGAAAAGGTTTAAAGATGTAGGTAAATTTGTAGATTTACCATATCCTAATAATTTAAACATTATACCCGATATAACTGTATTTAAAGAAGATTTACCAATCGCAGTTATAGATTCAAAGTATAAATCAAAAGTTTCTAGTACTGATTACTATCAGATGTTAGTCTACTCACTTTATTTTAAAACCTACTATGACGAGCCTTTTAAAACAGCAATTGTTGTACATTTTGATGAAAAAGATTTTGATGGTGAAAGATTTGATATTAAAGAAGGTAAAATAAAATTGGAAACCTTTGCTGATGAAGAGGGAATAGAAAGGATCAAGGACATTAAATTATTCCGTATTGGTGTTTTTATAAAAGAAAATGAAGAGAGTACTTTTGAGATAAATAATCTCGAAAAGGAACTTAAGGACAAACTCCAAAATGGAGAGGATGAATGGAAACAGCTTAATAAATCACTTTTTAGAAATATTGGGGTGTTAAATAATGAGTGAAAAGAAAAATAAAAAAGCAGAAGATTATAGTAGAGAAGAATTAATATGTATATTCAACAACTTCTGATTCGGCGAAACTAGGTTCTTCAAATTTAATATTCACGCTTAGCCCTAATTCCCCAACCTTTTAGGTTTGGGGATACAGGGCGTTCACGCGCTGTACTAGCAAATTTTATTATTTTAGAACCCATATTCTCGAATGGCGGCGCGCCCCTGCGGGGCGCTTTAGGTACCGCCAGGAGTCGAGAAATATGCAAACATATTCATATAGCCACGGCTTTGGCCGGAGCTTATATCACGTAGTGCTTTGCCCGTATAAACGTTTTCGGATGTTCCAAAGGTCCGATATTCGAAAGCAATTGGAAACGATCTTTTATTCTATCGCTGATAGGCATGGTTTTCAGATCCATGCCTTGAGTGCTGAGGAAGACCATGTTCATATCTTTTTAGAGCATCGCCCTTCACAGTCAATTGCACAAGTAATTCAATATCTGAAGGGCGCTAGTTCCAGAGAACTCAGAAAGGTCTTCCCGGAGTTAAAAGGATTCCACGAAAAACGCCTATGGTCAGGTGGAAAATTCTTTAGACCAATTGGTGAAGTAACTCCAAAAAAAGTTGAACATTACATAAATGAGTCCCAATACCATCACTACACAGATATTCCAAGTGAATCGCTAGCTATACCAAAGAAGTCACACCATGATTCAGGTACTCCTCAAACATCCCTAAACGAATTCGCTTGAAAACAAGAGTGGATGCCCCAAGGCTTCAGCCTTGGGGAGCACTCACCTAGAAAATAGAAGTCGATGAACCACTACATCTTATATTCAAATTCAAAAGAAAAAAATACTGGGGATGAACCCCATTGGTTTTTCATTCTAGCTGCCTATACGAAGCGCATACTAATATTGATAATTTCCGTTGTTGAAATCGTCCAGTATCTCGGCGAGTTCGATGTAATCCTGTCTTTGGCCTTGGTTACCTCTCCATTCTTCTACGTCTTCCGGCGTGTGTTCTTCGAACAGGTCCGTTGCTTCATCGAAAGCTTCTCTGACTTCAGACGGTGGATAAACTCC
>SL_8KL_010_SEDDRAFT_10004665_pt1 | contig 10954 bp, 8 predicted proteins | sample SodLakKL_010_SED_4_FD_11160 | JGI IMG/M metagenome (IMG submission 11160) | reverse complement strand
TCGTGATCGCGGATCGTGACGGTGAGGGTCATGCGCTCCTCGACCTGCCACTGGCCGGCGACCAGCTCATCGACCGCGCCGGGCAGCTCGTCGCGCTCCATCTCCGAGAAGAAGCCGAGCCGTCCGAGGTTGACCCCCAGCAGCGGCACGCCCTCGTCGCGGGCCAGCCAGGCGGCTCGCAGGAAGGTCCCGTCACCACCCAGCACGATGATCAGGTCCACGCCCTTGGCGAGCGTCTCGGCGGGTCGCGGCTCGGCGTGGCGCTGCGACCACGTGTCATCGGCGCACGCCGCGACGGTGACGCCGGCGGCGGTGAGGCGCGCCGCGGTCTCCTCGGCGGTGGTGCGGGCGGCAGCGCGCCCACCATGCACCACCAGGCCGACCGCGCGCACGGGGCGTCGCTGGGAGGCGGTGTCGGCTGTGGCCATCCGTGCAAGCGTGCCATGCGCGCCGGGCGGCGCCAGGCCGGACGGGTCGTGCCGAGAGCGCCGACGGGAGGGCCGTGCGCAGCGCCTCGACGATCAGCCGCAGCCCGCGACCGCGCGCGCGGCCACCACGGCATCATCCAGTGCGGCATCGGGGTCCGCGAGGGGCGGACGGCTCGCCGACACCCACACGAACAGCTCGACGTTGCCCTTGGGTCCCGGTTGGGGCGAGGCGCAGGCACCGATGAGGTCGAGGCCGTGAGCCCTGGCCTCCTCGACCACGCCGTCGGCTGCCTCGCGCCAGGCGGCCGGATCGCGCACGACACCGCCGCCACCGACGCGTGCCCGCCCAACCTCGAACTGGGGCTTGACCAGCAGCAGCAGGTCGGCCTGCGCCGCGGCGCAGGCGGCCAGCGCCGGCAGGACCACCCGCAGCGAGATGAACGACAGGTCCCCGGTGATCAGCTCGGGGCGCGCGGGCAGGTCCTCGGGGGTCAGGTGCCGCACGTTGGTGCGGTCCAGCACCGTCACCCGCGGGTCGGCACGCAGGCGCCAGACGAGCTGGCCGTAGCCGACATCGACCGCGATGACCGCAGCGGCACCGCGCGCCAGCAGCACATCGGTGAAGCCCCCGGTCGAAGCGCCGGCATCCAGCGCGACCCGGTCGGCGACCGGCAGGTCGGGCAGCGCCTCGAGGGCTCCGAGGAGCTTGTGGGCGCCGCGAGAGGCCCAGGTCGGCTCGTCACCGACCAGCACCACTGCGGCGTCGGTGTCGACCAGCGTGGCGGGCTTGCGCGCCGGCAGGCCCTCGACCTGCACTCTGCCGGCGGCGATCAGCTCCCGCGCCTGCTCGCGGGAGGCGACGAGGTCGCGCCGCACCAGCTCGCGGTCCAGCCGACGCCGCTCACCCACCGTCCTGCTCGCCACCGTCCTGCCCGCCACCGTCCTGCTCGCCACCGTCCTGCCCGCCACGCGGCCGCGTGGCTCGCGCGACCGCGTCGATCGCGTCGAGCTCCTCGGTGACGCGCTCGTGCACGCGGGCCAGCAGTGCGGCGTGCTCCTCCAGCGGCGCCTCGTCGACGCGGTCGAGCTCGGCGCGCGCGGCGGCCAGCGCCGGCGCATCGGCGTCGTGCGCCTCGGCCGGCTGGTGGGCCGGGTCGAGGCGACCGCTGGCCGGCTGTTCGCTCGCGGGGGGCTCGCTGGCCGGCTGTTCGCTCGCGGGGCGCTCGCTCATGGCTCGTCACGCTGCGGAGCGTCGTCGCCGTCGGCGTCCTCCGGCGCGTGGGGCGCGTCCACGTCGCGCTTCGGAGCACCCGCCTCGGAGGCCTGAGTGGCCGGCGACTCGGCGGGCGCCTCGGCAGGAGGCTCGGTGGGCGGCTCGGTGGGCGGCTCGATCCGCGGCTCGGCGGGCGCCTCGGCGGGAGTCTGCTCGGACTGCGCGGTCTGATCCTGCGGGGCCTGCGCGCCGGTCCTCTTGGCCGCCGCCTTCTTCGTCGCCTTCTTGGCCGCCGCCTTCTTCGTCGCCTTCTTGGCCGCCGCCTTCTTCGTCGCCTTCTTGGCCGCCGCCTTCTTCGTCGCCTTCTTGGCTGCCGCCTTCTTGGTGGCCCTCTCCTCCGTCGTCTTCTGCGTCGCCGCCTTCTTCGTCGCCTTCTTCGTGGCCTTCTTCGTGGCCTTCTTGGCCGCCTTCTTGGTGGTCTTCTTGGCGGTCGTGCCGCCCTCGAGATCGGGGCGCTCGGCGACGTCATCAGAGGCCTGGCCGGCGGTGGTCGCTGCCGCCGCCGCTCCTGATCGCCCAGCGGAGGCGTCGCGCTCGGCGGTGGGAGCCTCCCCATCGCCGGCGTCGGAGTCGGTGATCCCCAGGCGCTCGCCGAGGCGCTCGGCCTCGGCCTGGGCGCGCTCGGCGACCTGCTTGCGCTGCGCCTCGGTGACGGTCAGCAACGCGTCAACGGCCTGCTCGGCGCGCTCGGCAGCGATCTCCCCGGTCCGCACCAGCCGCTTGACGATGCGCTCGGCCTGCTGTCGCGTGAGCCCCCCGACGGCGGCAGCGAGACTCAGCGAGCGTTCCCACAGCGTGCTCATCGGCCTCTCCTCGGTCGGTGGCGTGTCCGGCCTGGCCGCTCAAGCACCGGCCTCCTGGCACGGCAGCATAGGCCAGAGCCGGCGCACGCTGCGCGAACGACCCGCGGGGGCCCATGCTCATCCCGATCGGCGACCTCAACCCGGTGCGGACCACACCGTGGGTCATGCGCCTGCTGCTGGCCGCCAACATCGGGGTGTTCCTGCTGGTCCAGCCGCTGGGCGAGGGCGTGTGCGCCCAGCAGCAGCTGTTCCTCGAGTGGGCGATGATCCCCGCCGAGGTCGCCCGCGGCAGCCCCCTGACCGCGCAGGAGGTCGCCGCGCTCGCCCCTGGCTGCGACCTGCGTGCCGCGCCCGACAAGCCGGTCCACATCGCCGTCGTCGTCAGCACCTTCTTCCACGCCGACGTGCTGCACCTCGCCGGGAACATGCTGTTCCTCTGGGTGTTCGGCAACAACGTCGAGGAACGCTTCGGGCACCTGCGGTTCCTGGTGCTGTATCTGCTGTTCGGGGTGGTGGCTGGCATCGCGTTCGCCGTCACCAACCCCGACAGCACGCTCACGCTGGTCGGAGCCAGCGGAGCGGTGGCGGGAGTGCTGGGGTCCTACCTCGTGCTGCATCCCACCGCGCGGGTGACGGTGGTGGTGGTGCCGCTGCTGTTCCTGGCGCTGCAGCTGCCCGCAGTGCTGGTGCTCGGCGCCTGGTTCCTCCTGCAGCTGCGGGAGGTCGGCGGTGACGCGGCGGCCGGCGGCGGCGTCGCCTACCTGGCCCACGTCGCGGGCTTCGTGGCCGGAGCGGCGGTGACGCTGGTGGCGGGGCGCCAGCCGCGCCGCCGTCGTCGCCACCGGCCCCGCCCGTCGCCGTGACCGCGTGCGATCACCGGGGGAGGCGCGGGGCGAGAGCCGTCGGCAGTCGCCCGCGTCGGGACGGCGGCAGCTAGGCGAGCCGAGCCTCGACGCGGCGCAGCGCCTGCTCATACATGGGCAGATCCGACAGCGCCCGAGCGAGCTTGTACTGCCCCTTGGCGCGGGCGAGCTCGCCCTGGCGCTCCAGGCATCGCCCGAGCCCGAAGTGCGCGTAGTCGTCCTTCGGGTCGAGCTCGAGGACGCGCTCGAACTCGTCGCGCGCCCGGCTGGTGCGCTGGCTGGCGAAGTACGCGCGGGCGAGGGTCTCGCGCAGCGACCCCTTGCTGGGCTCGGCCTCCACGGCCAGCTCCAGGACCTCCACCGCGCCGGCGGGGTTGCCGGAGGCCAGACGCTCCTTGCCGTCGCGGAACAGCTCGTAGACCTCGACCTCGTGCTGGCCGTCCACGATCATCCTCCCCTCAAGGCACCTCGCTGCCGAGGGTATCGTCGCGGGCCGAGGTCAACGCCGACGCGCAAGGGACTGGTGCTCGTGGTCGATGCCGCGCCGTTCGCCGGCCTGCGCCACGATCCCGCGGTGGCCGGCCCTCCGGCCCGCACCTCGGCTCCGGCCCAGGACGATCTCGCCCCCCTCGACTACCTCAGCCGGCTGACGGCCAGCCCCTACACCGTCCTGCACCTGTTCGCCGGCCACGACGGCGGCGAGCCACCGGCCTCGGTCGTGGCCCGCTGGGAGCGCCTGGGCGTGCTGCGCGCCGAGCCCACACCAGCGATGTACCGCTACGAGCAGCACTGGCTGGCCAACGGCGTGCCGCAGGTGCTGCGCGGCGTGCTCGCTGCGGTGTCGGCTCGCGGAGCCGGCGGGCGACGGATCGCAGCGCACGAGCACGTCGACCACGCCAGGCTCGATGCCGGGCGGCGCCGACGGGCCGACTCCCCCGTCGAGGCCGCGCCGGTGACCCTGCTGGTCGACGGGGCCGATCCCGCCTGGCGCGCCCCGCTCGATGCTGCTCCGCCCGCGCCGCCGGTGGCCGCGCTGACCGACGAGGTCGGCGCCGACCATCGCCTGTGGCGCCTCCCGGTCGAGGCGAGCATCCGCGTGCGGGCGGCGCTTGGTGGCGCCCGCGCGGTGATCGCCGATGGCCATCACCGCTGGCGTGCCGCCCGCGAGCAGAACGCTCCCGGCGACGAGGCCGACCCGGCCGGTCGGGTGCTGGCGCTGCTGACCGACCCCGCGGCGAGCGACGGACCGCGGCTCGCACCGGTCCACTTGCGCCTGGACCGACCCCCGAACGATCCCTGGCGCGTGCTGCCCGCCGCCGCGCTCGCCGCAGCCGGTGCCGGCACGCAGCCGGAGACGGCAGCGCTGCGCCCACCCGGCACCGGCAGCGTCGTGTGCTGGTCGCGCGGCCAGCTCCCCGTGACGATCGACCTGGTGCGCCTGCTCGGCGAGCAGATGCGCAGCGCGCCAGGCGAGTGGACGCGGGCGGTGCGCGAGTGGCTGCTCCCGCGACTGGGCATCAGCGGCTCCGAGGTCACCCCGACCGCGGACCTGGCCCAGGCACGTTCGGCGGTGCTGCAGGGTCAGGCAGAGGCCGTGGTCGCCCAGCCGCCGCTGGCGATAGCCGAGGTGGTCGGGTCGGCTGGTGCTGGACGGCTGCTGCCGGCCAAGTCCACGCGCTTCTGGCCCAAGCCGAGGGTGGGGCTCGTGCTGCGCCGCACCGACGCCGGCGCCGGGGCGGCCACGGACCCGGCGACGGGTCGCGGCTGACGCTGGCACGGATGCCGTAGACTCCGCGGGCATGCAGGACGAGCACGACGCTGTGGAGCCGTTGGCCACCGACCTCACCGGCATCGACACCCGGACGGCCGGGCTGGCGCAGGTCACCGCCGGCTATCTGCTGCGCGCGCCGCGTCCGACCCTGTTCGAGTGCGGCCCTGCGAAGTCGATCGACACGGTGATCGCTGCGCTCCACGCGCTCGGCTTCGACCCCGACGACCTCGCCTACCTGGTGGTCAGCCACATCCACCTGGACCATGCCGGCGGGGCGGGTGACCTCGCGCGGGCGTTCCCCAACGCCACGGTGGTGGTCAGCGACCTCGGTGCGGCGCACCTGGTGGACCCGACCAAGCTGAACGCGAGCGCTCGCCGGGTCTACGGGTCGCTGCACGACCGCGTCTACGGCGACTGCACCCCGGTGCAGCAGGAGCAGGTGCGTGCGGTCACCGATGGTGAGGTGCTCGACCTCGGCGGCGGGCGGCGCCTCGAGCTGCTGCACACCCCCGGCCACGCCAAGCACCACATCTCGGCGTTCGACCCGGACTCGGGGTGGCTGTTCGCCGGCGACTCGGTCGGTGTGAAGCTACCGGGCATGCGCGTGATCCGACCTGCGACCCCACCGCCCGACTTCGACCTGGCCCTCGCCCGGCGGACGCTGGACCGCTACCGGTCTCTGGAGCCCTCGACCCTGTGGTTGGCCCACTACGGCCCCCTCCGCGAGCCGATGGCCGCGCTGGACGAAGCCCTGGAGCGCCTCGCCGCCTGGGCAGAGACCGCCGAGCGGGCCTGGGCCGAGCACGACGAGCTCGACCATGTGGCCGAGACGCTGGCGCAGCGCTTCGCCGACGACATCGCTCCCGACGTCGACGACCCCGAGGCCACGGAGCGCTTGGAGCTGCTCAACGGCGTCGAGTCCAACGCCGCAGGGCTCCTGCGCTACTTCCGCCTGCGCGAAGAGGGACGCGTGGCCGACGACAGCAGCTGACGGGCCGCAAGCGTGAGGGTGCGGCCCGCCTGGGCGGTGCCACGAGCTGCTCGAACGACGCGACGGGCCGCTGGGCGTGGGCCGGGGTTGCGCCGCCGGGTGGCTCCCGGTTGGTCGGCGCGGCTCACGCCTCGCTGTCGTCGTCCAGGTGCAGGCGCTCGGCGACGTCGAGGAGCTCGCTGTCGAACGCAGCGATCGCCTGGAGGTAGTCCTGGGCCCGCTCGTGCTCGCCGAGCCGCTCGCACAGGTCGGCGGCCACATACCACAGGCGCAGGTGGTGCGGCTCGATGTTGTCGGGCTCCAGGCCCACGCGCTCCAGCACAGCCAGGGCGCGCAGGTCATCCCCGCGATCGGCCAGCGCCCCGGCGTACACGATCCAGCCCTCGATCTGGCGCTGCGGGTGGGCGCGGTCCTGCATCGCCTCGATGAGCTCGCGCACCTTCTCGGGACGCCCAGTGGCGCGCAGGCTGTCAGCGAGCAGGTGGTTCTGGTCCTCCCGGCCCGACATGCGCCGGTAGTGGGAGAGCTCCTGCGCCGCCGTCTCGAAGTCGTCGAGCCGGTAGGCGGCCACGCCGATGGCCTCACGCACTGCGGCGGAGCGGGGCGCCACCGACTTCGCCCAGTCAAGCAGCGCGCGAGCGCGAGCGGGATCCTCGTCCAGCACCTCCGAGGCGGTGGTGATGGCCCGCGCCACCTCCGGACCCGTCCCCGGAGGCGCGGCGTGCTGCACGTCCCGCCAGGCCGGGCCGGTCAGGCGCGGCGCGTCCTCGGGGATGTGCGGCTTGGCTGGTCCGCTGCCCCGGCGCGTGGCGCTGCCTCGTCCTCGCTGTGAGCCGCGCTCCGCTCCCTGAGTCGCCCGGCCGCCCGAGCCACCGCCGCGATCGCGGCTCGCACCGCCACGCTGGCCGCCCTTGTCCTCACGGCGACCTCGCCCTCCGCGGTCCCCACCCGAGCGACCACCGCCACCGCCGGCACCCGAGGCCGAGCCGCCACCGCCGGCACGGCCAGCCCCATGCGCCCCGTGCTCACCGGTCATCGTGGCTCCTCCACACCTGGAACACCGTTCGCACGCACGTCAGTGCATGCGTTGGCGGCCGCCCGTGTGGGCGGCCGCCGGGTTGGGTGTTCCGCGGTGTCCTACTCTCCCACGCGGTTTCCCGCGCAGTACCATCGGCGCTGGAGGGCTTAACTGCCGGGTTCGGGATGGGTCCGGGTGTGTCCCCTCCGCTGTGGCCACGGAACGACACTTGTGTTGTGTTGTGGGGTGGGGTGGAACCCCATAGCGAGCGCGAGCATCGGCAAGTCCTCGGCCTATTAGTACCGGTCGGCTGAACTCATTGCTGAGCTTACACCTCCGGCCTATCAACCCCGTGGTCTGGCGGGGGGCCTTACTCCCTTGACGGGATGGGAGACCTTATCTTGGAGCACGCTTCGCGCTTAGATGCTTTCAGCGCTTATCGCTTCCGCACGTAGCAAACCGGCCATGCCCCTGGCGGGACAACCGGCACACTAGAGGTGCGTCCACCCCGGTCCTCTCGTACTAGGGGCAGCCCTCCTCAAGTCTCCTGCGCGCGCAGCGGATAGGGACCGAACTGTCTCACGACGTTCTAAACCCAGCTCGCGTGCCGCTTTAATGGGCGAACAGCCCAACCCTTGGGACCTCCTCCAGCCCCAGGATGCGACGAGCCGACATCGAGGTGCCAAACCTCCCCGTCGATGTGGACTCTTGGGGGAGATAAGCCTGTTATCCCCGGGGTAGCTTTTATCCGATGAGCGACAGCGCTTCCACTTGCCACTGCCGGATCACTAGGCCCTGCTTTCGCACCTGCTCGACCTGTCAGTCTCGCAGTCAAGCTCCCTTGTGCCCTTACACTCGAAGGCTGATTGCCAACCAGCCTGAGGGAACCTTTGGGCGCCTCCGTTACGTTTTAGGAGGCAACCGCCCCAGTCAAACTGCCCACCAGGCGCTGTCCCTGATCCGGATGACGGACCGAGGTTAGAAATCCATTCATGCAAGGGTGGTATTCCAAGGGCGGCTCCACGAGCACTAGCGTGCCCGCTTCAAAGCCTCCCACCTATCCTGCACATGCATGAACAAATCCCAACACCAAGTTGCAGTAAAGCTCCCGGGGTCTTTCCGTCCTGCTGCGCGTAGCGAGCATCTTTACTCGCTTTGCAATTTCACCGAGCCTCTGGTCGAGACAGCGCCCAACTCGTTACGCCATTCGTGCAGGTCGGAACTTACCCGACAAGGAATTTCGCTACCTTAGGACGGTTATAGTTACCGCCGCCGTTTACTGGCGCTTAGGTTCGGAGCTTCGCCCGAAGGCTAACCCCTCCCCGTAACGTTCCAGCACCGGGCAGGCGTCAGTGCATATACAGCGCCTTACGGCTTCGCATGCACCTGTGTTTTTAGTAAACAGTCGGTTGGGCCTGGTCACTGCGGCCCCGGCCAGCTTCGGACGCAAGGTCCTACACCAGCCCGGGCACTCCTTCTCCCGAAGTTACGGAGCCAATTTGCCGAGTTCCTTGACCAGAGTTCGCTCGATCGCCTCGGTATTCTCTACCTGCCCACCTGCGTCGGTTTGGGGTACGGGCGGCTCTCATCCTCGCTAGAGGTTTTTCTGGGCAGCATGGGGTCAAGCACTTCCACTATCCGTGTCGGCGTCGCGTCTCAGCCTTGATGCGGTGCGGATTTGCCTGCACCGCGGCCTACACGCTTACCCCGGGACTACCATCGCCCGGGATGCTCTACCCTTCTGCGTCACCCCATCGCTAGCCTACTGGCAGCCGGGTCGGTAGCCCCCGCAGGGGTTTCCTTAGCAGACTGCGCTCGGCTGGGGGCGGATGAGAACCGGTACCGGAATATCAACCGGTTATCCATCGACTACGCCTCTCGGCCTCGCCTTAGGTCCCGACTTACCCTGGGCGGATGAACCTTCCCCAGGAACCCTTGGGCAATCGGCGGAGGGGTTCCTCCCCCCTCATTCGCTACTCATGCCGACATTCTCACTCGACACCGCTCCACGACTCGGTTACCCGGCCGCTTCGCTGCGGTATCGACGCTCCCCTACCCAGCACGCCCGCTTTCGCGTGTGTGGCGTGCTGCCGCGGCTTCGGTGCATGGCTTAGCCCCGTTACATTGTCGGCGCAGGACTTCTCGACCAGTGAGCTATTACGCACTCTTTCAAGGATGGCTGCTTCTAAGCCAACCTCCTGGTTGTCTGGGACGTCCCACATCCTTTGCCACTTAGCCATGACTTGGGGACCTTAGCCGGCGGTCTGGGCTGTTTCCCTTTCGACCATGGAGCTTATCCCCCACAGTCTCACTGCCGCGCTACGGCGTACCGGCATTCGGAGTTTATCTGATCTTGGTAGGCTTTTGGGCCCCCGCGACCAAACAGTGCTCTACCTCCGGCACGGAGCACGCGACGCTGCACCTAAATGCATTTCGGGGAGAACCAGCTATCACGGTGTTCGATTGGCTTTTCACCCCTACCCACAGCTCATCCCCTGAGTTTTCAACCTCAGTGGGTTCGGCCCTCCACGCGGTCTTACCCGCGCTTCAGCCTGGCCATGGGTAGCTCACACCGTTTCGGGTCTAGGGCCAGCAACTGGATCGCCCAGTTAGGACTCGCTTTCGCTACGGCTTCCCGTCGTCCGGTTAACCTCGCTACTGACCGCTAACTCGTCGGCTCATTTTGCAAGAGGCACGCCGTCACCCGCTCGAGGGCGGGCTCCGACGGCTTGTAAGCACACGGTTTCAGGTACTATTTCACTCCCCTCCCGGGGTACTTTTCACCTTTCCCTCACGGTACTGGTGCGCTATCGGTCGCTGGAGAGTATTTAGCCTTATGGGGTGGTCCCCACAGATTCACACGGAATTCCTCGGGTACCGTGCTACTCGGGATCATCGACGGGAGGCCCAACGATTTCGCCTACGGGGCTGTTACCCGCTATGGCCGGCCGTTCCAGGCCTGTTCGGCTATCGCAGAGCTTTGTGACTCCCTGAGAGACCGGCAGATCCCTCGGTCGAGTCCCACGACCCCGACGTGACAACGCCTGCCGGCTTTGACACCACGTCGGTTTAGGCTGTTCCCCGTTCGCTCGCCACTACTAGGGGAATCGCGGTTGCATTCTCTTCCTCGGGCTACTGAGATGTTTCACTTCACCCGGTTCGCTCGAACCGTCCTATGTGTTCAGACGGCCGTGACACGGCATGACCCGTGCCGGGTTTCCCCATTCGGAAATCCACGGATCGTCGCTTGCTTGGCAGCTCCCCGTGGCTTATCGCAGCCTGCAACGTCCTTCGTCGCCTTCCAGCGCCAAGGCATCCACCGTGTGCCCGTAGCAACTTGCCGAGACGATGCTCGCGCTCGCTATGGAGTTCTCAAGCTCCCACCCTGGCGGGCCAGCCACCCGCCACCACACGTGGCGCAGGCAACCAGCCCCGGCCAGCGTCCCACTCACGAGACACCAGCCAACCAGAGGGCCGCCGTTGGCGACCTCCAGAGCTGCACAGCGTGTCCGAGCGCCACCCCCACCACAGTGGAGGCAGCCGGCCAGAGGTCCATGGAGTCAGACAGACCCAAGGTCTGCCGCTCACTCCTTAGAAAGGAGGTGATCCAGCCGCACCTTCCGGTACGGCTACCTTGTTACGACTTCGTCCCAGTCGCCGGCCCCACCTTCGACGGCTCCCTCCCCAAAAGGGGTTGGGCCACCGGCTTCGGGTGTTGCCGACTCCCATGACGTGACGGGCGGTGTGTACAAGGCCCGGGAACGTATTCACCGCGGCGTTGCTGATCCGCGATTACTAGCGACTCCG
>SL_8KL_010_SEDDRAFT_10004664_pt1 | contig 10955 bp, 11 predicted proteins | sample SodLakKL_010_SED_4_FD_11160 | JGI IMG/M metagenome (IMG submission 11160) | reverse complement strand
CAGTTCGTAATATCAAGAGGTGTTTATGTCTTAAGCATTGACCATAATTTTTTTGCAGAGAGTAACTTTTAAGCTTGCAGCTGTTTGCTTAACTTTTAAAAAAAAGCCTCGCCGGTTTGTGGCGAGGCTTTCCTCTCTTTTTTCTGGTAATAAGTTGATTATTTTGCGTTAGCATATCTATCTTTTTTATCAACGACTATCATTTTAGTTTTAGTGATATGCTACCAGTTTTCAATTCCACCTGTGCCCGCATCATCGAACCAATGCCCAGCATTTCCTTCTTGTTCAGCGGCACCCTCTCGTTCTTTTATTTCTCTTCTTACCCATTCTTCTGGAGTTTCACCTTGTTTTCTTTTTTGCAAGTATTCGTTATACTCGCGAGTGCCTGGAACAATTCTATCAACGATATCTTTAACAGGATCGCCACTTGGTGCTGGTTCTTGCTGTTGTGAAGTTTGATGCTGTGTGCCTTCGGTTTGTCTGGATTCAGCAGCCTGGGCAACCTCAGAAGTAGTCTGTTCTGTCTGACTGGAATCGGCTGTGACGTCTTCATCTTCATCCACCCCGTTTACAGCTTCACCTGTTTCTTCGTCTTCATCAATGTCATTTACTTCACTGGCTATACTGCGATGTGAGAGAAGGAGCCATTCAGGAACTTGGCCACCCGTTTCTACTACCTCATCAGTGCTGGCGGTGCGAGAGGTTACCAGGCCGCAGCCTAATAAAGAAAAACTAAATGTGATTACAAGCAAAATTACAAACAAGGTCTTAACTTTAGGCATATGTTTTCCTCCTTTAAAGACCCTTTAGATAAGTTAAGCCCGCCTGTCAATTTATTTTCAACAACGGGCTTGCTGTCAGCATTATAACTTAAAGTGGATGGTAATGCAATAGATGGTTGACTGTCGCTTTTATGTGGTATAATATTAGCTACACTTGGTGAAATTGAGTGTTATTTTTGTGTGGAAGTGTTGAGATTACCAGGTTTAGGAGGTTTTAAAATGGCTGATATGAAAACCTGCCCGTTTTGCAGGGAAGAGATACCGAGCAGGGCTATTAAATGCCGTTATTGTGAATCAATGGTTGATGAAGTAAGTTCTGACAAAGGTAAAACAGCCGGCCAAGCTGTTTCTCCTGCAGAGAGAAAAGAAAAGCAGGCCGATGTACCCCAGCAGGGGAAATATTATAAGCCGGCTTCAGTCAGTAAAAGTAAAACAAACATCATGGTGCCACTTTTGATAGTGCTGGCAGTATTAATTTTTATAGGTGCCGGTGGAGCAGGATACTGGTTTTTCTTCCAGGGTAACGGTGCTGCTGCTCCCGAAATTGTATCAGAAGAAGATGTTGTTGGTTCCTGGGGGGCAATAAATGATGGCAATTCCCTATATTTCCAGTTCCTGCCCAATGAAATGGTTAATGTTGCTGTACCCCAGGAAGGTTACTGGTTCAGAACTCAGTACCGGGTCGTTGAATCTGATGAGGACAGCTATCTAGAGCTGTACCACCGTGGGCTTTCTGAATGGGAAAGAACGGCTGAACTGTCCTTTGTTGACAGCGATCAGCTCAGAATGGAAGACCAGTGGGATGGAATAGTTTTCAGCCTGCAGCGTATTCCCGATTCGCAGTTTAGGGATGAAATTAATGAATTACGTTTTGAGCGTTAAAGCATTCTCAGTTTTTATTGCTTCTGAAAGTTAAGCCCCCGCTTAGGGGGCTTTGTTATAAGATAAAAATAACAATTCAGGGTTGGTTTTTATGCAGGATAACTATAACCAAAATGATTTTAAATATATGGAAATGGCCTTGAGGCAGGCTGCCGAGGCCGCCAGTTGCGGAGAAGTGCCAATTGGTGCTGTCCTGGTGAAAGATGGAAAAGTATTGGCTGTCGACCGTAACCGGCGCGAGGGAAACAAAGATGCAACTGCACATGCAGAAATGCTGGTGCTGCGCCGGGCCGGACAGCTGCTGGGTGGATGGCGCCTGAGTGGATGCACCCTTTATGTAACCCTGGAGCCATGCCCGATGTGTGCCGGGGCCATGGTCCAGGCCCGTCTTGATCGGCTTGTTTTCGGGGCAGCAGATCCAAAGGGCGGCGCTGCCGGTACCCTCTATGATATTACCCGTGACGAAAGGCTTAATCATCGGCTAACTGTCACCAGCGGTGTAAAGGAAGAGGAATGTGCCGGCCTGCTGCAGCAGTTCTTTCGCAGCAGGCGTTAATTACAGCGAGCTTTAATCGGGCCTATTTAAAGCTGTGCTTGGAATGGCGATCGTTGCAAATCAGGTAAAGCTGTTGTAATATATTACGTGAACATGGAGAGATGGCCGAGTCCGGTTGAAGGCGCACGACTCGAAATCGTGTAACGGGTGAAACCGTTCGTGGGTTCGAATCCCACTCTCTCCGCCATAAGTGTAATACAAATAAAGGGGTTGCGTACTAGTTGCGCAAGCCCTTTATTCATGTTATCAGCAACTTTAAGCTGTTAGGGTTTATTTAAGCTGTAAGGAATTAAGGTTCTACCGGTTAGCCAGCCTGAATTCAGGTTCCATCATCACCTGGGATGTCACGACCTGTATGTAAAAATGTCATAGAGCATTGTTTCGTGGTAAAGATTGACGATTTAACGCGAATGAATTAAGATAGAATTAAAAGTCCGGACATTCGGATGTAAGGGCGGAGTTAATTATGCCTGCTGAATTAAGAACAGTTAAAAAAGCTCTTGCTGCGGCAAGTTTAGCCGAAGTAGAGGTCATGGAAAGGCAGGGTGCTGTGATCCTGGAAGGCCGGGTTAAGAACTGGCAGCAGTACCTTGAAGCTGGCTATGCAGCAGTCGGTCGCGGTTTCCGTGGTGTTGTAAATGATCTGGAAGTTGAAGGGCTTGAAAGCACAAAGCAGCAAGGCGAAAGTAGTCATGATGATTTTAGTCTTGAGAAATATTCCTTTGATGTAGTTATTATCGGCGGGGGAGTAATTGGCTGTGCCATTGCCCGGGAACTGACCCGTTATAATATTTCAGTAGCCCTGCTGGAAAAAGAAAGCGATCTGGCCAGGCACACATCTAGCCGGAACAACGGAATGATTCACCCGGCTATGGCAGTTAAATATGGAACGAAAAAGCATTATTACAATCTGCACGGAAACAGGATGTACGACCAGGTTGCAGAAGAACTGGGTTTTGATCTGAGCTGGCCCGGACAGCTGGCCCTGCTTGAAAAAAGCTGGCATCTGCTTTTGACGCCCCTGATTAAAAGCAATGCAGACAAAAAGGAAGTCCGTGGGGTGCGAGTTCTCAACCGTCGTCAGGTTAAGGACTATGAACAGAACGTTGGAGATGGGCAGCGTGGGTCAATTTATATGCCTGAAAGTGGTGTGGTTTCACCATACCAGGTAACTGTATGCTATGCAGAAAATGCTATCCAGAATGGAGCATCTGTTTATGTAAATACCAGGGTAACCGGTTTTCAGCGTGAGCACAGCCGGGTAACAGGAGTTTGTACTAACCGCGGTGTTTTGCGAGCCGGGGTAGTAATAAACGCAGCCGGAGTTTGGGCCGATAGAATTGCCGAAATGGCTGGCGACCGCTTTTATACCATTCATCCCCGTAAAGGGGTTATAGCGATCCTGGATAAAAAAACTGGAGCCAGCCAGAGGATGGTCCTGGGGCGGGCGCCACTTAGCAGTAAAGCACTTACCAAGGGTGGGGGGTTGACACCGCTTTTGCACGGCAATATCCTGGCAGGTCCGACAGCTGATGAAGTTTACGGAAGAGAAGATTATACCACCAGTCCCGAAGAACTGCAGTTTATAAAGGAGCACCACTTACCGCTTAATAAAACTCTTGATTCAGATAATATCATAACCTATTTTGCCGGAACCAGGGCCTGCACCTTTGAAGAAGACTTTATTGTTGAAGCCTCCAAGTATGTTGATAACCTGGTGCACGTAGCTGGAATCCAGTCACCAGGCCTGGCATCAGCCCCGGCCATTGCAGTTGATGTTTATCAGATAACCGGGAAGATCTTAAGTAAGCAGATGGACTTAAAAGCCAACCCGGATTACAACCCGGTTAGGAAAAGTGCTCCGGAACCTGGAAAGTTGAGCCTGGGTGAACGAAACAGACTGATTGCAAATAATCCGGCTTACGGGAAGATCGTCTGCCGCTGTGAACTGGTCTCAGAGGGTGAAATTGTTGATACCATAAATGCACCCCTGCCTGCGAAAACAGTAGATGCTGTTAAATGGCGCACCCGTGCCGGCATGGGACGCTGTCAGGGTGGTTTTTGCACGCCGGCCGTTTTAAATATTCTGGCCCGGGAAACCGGTCGCAAGGTTACAGAAGTCTGCAAGCATGAACCGGGCTCGGAGTTGATCCTCGGTAAAACCAGGGATAAGGGATGTGAACAAAGTGCAAACTGATGTCCTTGTCATAGGGGCGGGTCCGGCGGGCCTGGCCGCAGCTCTGGCTGCCGCTGAACATGGGGCGGAAGTGCTGCTTGTTGATCGGGAAAGTCGGCCTGGTGGGATTTTGAAACAGTGCATCCATGATGGTTTCGGTGTTATTCGCTATGAAGAAAAGTTAACCGGCCCGGAGTATGCGTTTCGTGACATTGAAGCGATTCGTGCTGCCGGTCTTGAGGTTTTAAATAATACATTTGTCCTGGATTTGAAGCAATCGGTGGATGGTTTTTCCCTGCTTCTGCAAAACCCAATAAATGGTGCATTCAGAGTCGATACAAAGGCACTGGTGGCGGCAACCGGTTGCCGGGAAAGGACTTCCAGACAGGTATTTATTCATGGTGACCGGCCGGCCGGTATTTACAGTGCCGGAACAGCCCAGAATTAATTAACTTACACGGCTACTTACCAGGCAGAAGGGTTGCAATTCTCGGTTCCGGCGATATTGGTATGATCATGGCCCGGCGTCTATCCCTGGAAGGTGCTGAGGTTGTCGGGGTCTATGAAATAAAAAGTGAACCTTCCGGTTTAACACGTAACCGGGTGCAGTGCCTTGAGGATTATAATATTCCGCTGCATTTAAATACCACGGTAACGAGAGTACACGGAACTAAACGGGTAACCGGGGTATCGGTTGCGGCTGTTGGTGCGGATCTAAAAGCGCTACATGACAGTGAAAAATTTGTGCCCTGTGATACCCTTTTGTTATCGGTAGGCCTGATTCCTGAAAATGATATACTGGAGCCGCTGGATCCTGAGTTTGATGCGAAAACCGGCGGACCGTTGGTGGATCAGCGCATGTTGACATCAGTTCCCGGTTTGTTCAGCTGTGGCAATGCAACTCACGTCAATGATATGGTCGATTATGTATCTGAAAGTGGGTTTATTGCCGGCAAGTCTGCAGCGGAATATGTTCAAAGCGGCTGGAAGCGGGGTAATATAGAGGTGAGCCCCGGTGAAAATTTGCTTTATATTGTGCCACAGCGCCTTGTTTCCGGTAAGGAAGCGGTAATCTACTTTCGCTCTGTTAAAACTATGGATAGGGTTACACTGGTAGCGCAGGCAGCAGGCAAAGAATTATTCAGGAAAAAATACCTGAGGATTCGCCCTCCTGAAATGCAAAAAATAGTTTTACAGGCGCTGCCTCCTGAAACGGAATCAGTTGAAATCAGCCTGGGGGAGGTTACATAGAATGGGAATAAGAGAGTTAACCTGTATCCAGTGTCCTCTAAGCTGCCGGATAACAGTTACCGGCGATGGGGATCAACTAACATTTAGCGGGAACCAGTGTAAACAAGGGATAGAATATGCCAGGCAGGAAATTATCAACCCGACCCGAACCCTGACCACTACCGTAGCAACAGCATTTTCAGATTTTCCAGTACTGCCCGTTCGTACTGCCGGCGAGGTGCCTTTTGGTAAAATATTTGAGATAATGAATTTGATTAGAGCAGTTCAGGTTGAACAGAGATTAAAACCTGGTGATGTTATCCTGGAAAACATAGCGGGAACTGATGCAGCCCTTATCGCCACTGCAGACATGTATGAGGGGTAAGTTCTGAGGTTGTATAATAATTGCTTAGCGGGGTTCAAGCCTGGTTTTGATCGTGTAAAGGTCGCCCCGGTAACTGAAGGTAAGCCAGAAAAAGGGGATATGTTCCGGTGTGTAAATTAAGCGGCTGAGCTGTAGGATAGGGTGACCTGCTTTTACTTCGAGCAGGTTGGACGTATCTTCATCGGCAACCAGGGAGCTAATTTCCTGGGTGATCCGGCCCAGCTGAACTTTCTTGTCGTAAACGAGATAATTATAAAAAGAACCTGTCAGTTTTTCTTTGTCAACTTCTCCCACAACAGAGCGATTCAAGAAAGATTTTTCCAGAGCTACAGGGAGCTTGTTTGCCGTTCGCAGGCGCTTCATATAAATTATTGGCTCATGGTCGGGTAAATTTAAAATATCCTGCACCTCTTGATCCGGCAGTCGAGTATCCAGCTCTAAAAGAATAGCCCCGGGCTTGTAGCCGCGGGAAATCATTTCTGAGGAGAATGATACCAGCTGTTCCATCCCGTCCTCGGTCCGGTTGCGGCAGACATAAGTACCTTTGCCTCTTTGACGGTAAAGAAATCCTTCGCTCACCAGCTTTAGAATGGCCCGGCGCACGGTTTCCCTGCCTACACCGTAAGAAGACATCAATTCAGATTCGGTCGGGACCAGGGTATCAAGCTGCCACTCCCCTCCGGTAATCTTTTTTTTAAGATCTTCGTAGAGCTGCAGGTATAAAGGGATGCCGCTGTTCTCAAGTTTCATTTATCTTCCCCTTTTATCAGGAACCAATTATAGTTGCTAACACAGTTTAAACTTGAAATATCCTGTTTGCCTTACTAATTTTATCACAGCTCAATTTTCCAAACAATTGTTACGGCAGGAGGCTTGCTCCTATGAATATATTTCCCTGGCAGCTTTACTGGCAGCAAGGGTTGCTTTGCGCAAGAAGTCCTGGGCTATGTGCAGCCGGGATTGCTTAAGGGCATAGCGCTTTGCTTTATCCGATTCCATCGGTTCGTACATATAGGTGTCCATGGTTACCTCAATCTGGATTACGTGAACATCGTTTTTCGGATCATGATGCATCCTGGTAATAAAGCCCCCCGAATAGGGCTCGTTTTTGGCCAGGGTTAGCCCCAGGTTGTAAGGTTTAATGCCCTGCTTCAAAGATTTTACAAAGGCCGAGATGATATCAGGGTGAGCAGAGGTATCGTCCAGCGTTCCAACGACGATATTTTTACGTTCTTCCCCTTCGTCATGGACCCTGCCGAGGCCTACTGAAGTCATGGAATGACCGTCAATTACCAGCGCATAGCCCTGTTCCCTTTTCATGCTTTCAATCAATGAGCTGATGATATTATGATAGAGGTCATAGTACCTGAGAATTTTTTCTTCCTGCTTAGGATCATATTCTTTTTGCAGGACCAGCTCATCCTCAATGCTATAATATTCTGTTGGTGGGTTAGTCAGATGTTTAGGTAACTTTTTACATTCTGAGCCATTTCTGCTGCGGTTCATATCAACAAAAAACGGAGCCAGCCTGGAAATTACCTGCAGTCCACCGATTGCTTCAAAAAGGATGTCGCTGAAAAGGTCAATTTCTAATAGCGACTTAGCGTCTATATCAAAATGTTCCTTATATTTTGATGGAACAAGAACTCCCGCATGTGGAATGGATAGAATAAAGTCGTGATTTTGCGGCCGGAATTCTATTAAATCCCTGGTTGATAGGGAGTATTTTTCGTCACTGAAAACATCAAGCACTTCAACCGGTTCCGTGTAACCGTTGTAAAGATAGTAAATGTCGTCCCACCGGTCTGCCGGCTCCGCTACTAACACTTGAGGTCCCGGCGCAACAGCAATTTCTGTGCCCAGGATTTCCCGCTCCAGCCGATCCATCACAATGGTGCCAAGTGATATTCCGTACAGATCCAGCAGACCTCTTCCACCGGGGAAGGCGTTTACTTCCAAAACTTTGCCTGACTGCAGCATATCCACCGATAATAAGCGGCACTCCGGGTAAGCTGCTTGTGCTTCCCGGGCTATCTCTTCCTGTTTCTCGGACAGGGTATAGGGCAGCTGTGTTGCTCCAAGGCTAAAGTTGGTTTTCCATTCCCCGGGCGCTGATTCCCGCAGCATTGGAGCGATCAATTCACCATCAAAAAAAGTTATGACCAGGTCACCTTTGCCAACTTCTGGGCAGTATTCCTGCAGGAGGATATGATCGTAGTTGCTGATATACATTTTTAAAACTTCATGCAGTTCGGGATCATTAAAGTCAATCCGGTGCACTCCTTCTCCGCAGCCATAGCCGAAGCGATCTTTTAAGACGAATACTCCTTCATTATTGGGTAATTTTTTTAATGAATCCAGGGCTTCATCCAGCGAACCGGCAGCAAAAGTTACCGGTTGTGGCAGATCAGGTGCTCTCCTGGTTAGTTCATACTTGTCTGTTGTTGCTAAGGTTGATTCCAGGGTTTCGATCAGCACACCGCGCTTTTCCAATACATCAATAATATCAAGATTTGGAGTTTCCCGGTTTCTAACATCATCAGCCCTGAAGAAACATAGATCAACGTCGCTTAACGCCACGGGGCGTTCATCAACCTTGCTTAGCAGGGTGTAACATTCAAGCGGGTCTGTGTACCAGCTTTCAGGTAAGGCTAAAACGGAGGCCTTCGCATAAGCTTCACCATCGTAATAAAAGAGGTCCTGCATGGTGAAGTGATACAGGTTGTGGCCCCTTGCGGCACAAACACTTAAAATCTGGTTTACTCCTGAATTGTACAGGTCTACTTCCAGGTTGCTGTAGCTGAGTCTTTCACTTTCAAATGCAATGGTTAGTTTGTGCTCATTATTATTCATTTTTCTCTCCTGCCTGATCTTTAGTTTTTGAAATAGGGTTTTTTCCCGTGGCTGCAACAATATTAACAGTCCGACATTCCTGCTGTCAACAAAAATATTGTTTATATAGAAACAATATGATACTATTACTATATAATAAGTATAAATATATAATTTTATCACTGTATTGGTTCGAAAATATTCTAGCAGGGGGGATATATGCATGTTGATTCAGAGATGCTTACTGTTGATGCTGTTATTAGCTTCAATAGTTTTGTTTAGCGCTGGCTGTTCTGATGGGGGGCCGGCGGAAGAAGCGGTAGTGCCGGAGGATGAAGAACTACAGGCAGAAGATGACAGAGATGATGAGAATCGGGTTTTTGGTGAAGTTAGCGATACTGCAGCTGCCATGAACGGTGAGCTGGATATAGAAAATGTTGGGACATTTACCTTTAATCCGGAAAATGTAGAAACAGTTCGTGATGATATCTTTAAGGATGGCTATTTCTCGATTTTTGATGTTCTCGTTCACCTCGAGCAAAGCGGCCAGATCGAGATGGATTATTACTTTGATCTAGAAATGAAGACTTACGTGATAGACAACCTGGGTGGCCAAGAAAACTGGTGGTATGACGCCTATTATGACGGAGGCTGGCGGGAAAGATCTGTTTTCCGCATGGATCTTTATCCTTACAAGGACGAAATGACCCTGAGATTTGTCAGGGCATCTGAAGAGTACCTTGAATCAGTTTATGAAACTTATCGAAATGAAGTCAGTCGCTTAAATGAAAATGAGGGAAAAATAGTTGTTCCTGAAGTAATCATCGAAGGAAAAGATGAAACCCTGACTTTTGAAAATGTAGAAATTAAGGCTCACAATTTACGGGATGATATGTTCCAGCCAGGGGTTGTAACAGCTATTGATACGATATTAAGCCTGGCCGATGCCGGTTACATTAGCTACGATTTGCAGTGGTACGAATCACTTGGTACAGCCGGGGTAGTAAAAAGCTACTGGGTCAACAGGATTAATGATGATGTCAGCGAGGGCAGGTGTGGTTTCGTTTACGAAGCCGGTGATGAAGCTTTCTATTTTTTCCGTGGTAACCATAATCATATACCATCGGATGCCAGGATAATTACGTCGCCCCAGTATGTAAAATATTTTTGGATCTGCATTTAGTTAAAGCTGTTTTTTGGATTTTGTCCATAAAGGCAGATCTGCCGGACAGTCGATATCTGCAAGTTTCTCCAACTCTGCTGCTTGAAGGTCGACTTGTTCGGCGGCCTTAACGGTTTGCCGGTAAACAAGGCTGCTGCTCCATGTAATGTCTTGGAAGAGCTCCTTGACAAGCTTATTTAAACCTATCAGGTAGTAACCGCCATCGTAAGCAGGACCTAAAACCAAATCTGATTGATCAAGCAGGTAAAAGGCCTGCTCAATGTGCCTTAATGTTAAGCCAGGGCAGTCAGTGCCGATGATAACTACTTTTTTCTTGTTTTCGTTAAAAGCTTCTGCCACGCTGTTGTGCAGCCTTTCTCCCAGGCACCCTCCCATTTGTCTCCGGTATCGGAACTGATCGCCCAGCCAGCCCTTCGTCAGATCATGGCTGCCGCCAGTAAAATGTACCTCAACTTCCCCTTTAAAAGAGCTCACCCGGGTCATGGTGTGTTCGACCATTTTACGGTGGAGCAGTTCTGCCCCTTTTTCCCCCAGGGCCGGTATAAGGCGAGTTTTGACTTTACCCGCTTCAGGGTAACGGGTGAAAATAATCAGCCGCAATTTACTATGCACCTGCTTCCAGTGAACCGCTGCAGGAAGAACCTGCGCCGGCAGTGCAGCCAAAGCAGTGGTTCCCGGTGACAATAGTTCTGTTAATGAGCTTTTCCTCATCAAAGCAGGTAATATGAGCTTTTTCCACATCTGCCGGGCAACCCAGGGCCAGGTTGAAATCGCAATCGTAAATAATACCGTCCCAGCCAACAGATATTTGACTGCGGCACATTAAATCTGCCAATGTTGCCTGGTTATAGGTAGATTGTAAAAGGGCAAGATATTCATTTAGCTGCCCACCGTCAGACAGCATTTCTTTAAAGCGGCCGATCGGCATG
>SL_8KL_010_SEDDRAFT_10004663_pt1 | contig 10958 bp, 12 predicted proteins | sample SodLakKL_010_SED_4_FD_11160 | JGI IMG/M metagenome (IMG submission 11160) | reverse complement strand
TTATGGGCAAAGAGATATTAGCACGTATCTTCAAAGAAAAAGATTGGTCCGAAACAGATAATGGATTCACCTTGGAGAAAAGGAGTGTTGATAAGGGCTGGTCTTGGATGGAAACTAGAAGGATATTGATAAACGAAGAAGGCAAAAAGGATTATAAGGTCTCTCATTGGGTTTACAGTGCTAAGGAATTGAAGGACATGTTAAAACAGGTCGGCTTCTCTTCCATTGAAGTTTACGGTAATTACGAAGGCGAACCCTATGACGAAAAAGCACAAAGATTGATAGTTATCGGGGAAAAGTAGATATTTAGATAACTTTCTTTAATATTTTTTTCATATATTTTAAAATCAATCTTATCCCTCTATTACTTTATTAATTTAGTTTATTTAGTATGGTTATAATATAATGATATATTGTTTACACGTGTTTGTTCAATTTTAGTGAATAATCAAATCTTCGAATATTTATTAACTTTTTTAGTATTAACGCTATTTACAAAATATTATCAAATATTGATTACGTACGCTTCTTCAAAATTTACCCAAAACGGCCGAAAAATCATAAAACTCTATAGAATACCTTTTTTAGGACGCGGAGGCTACCCTCTTTAGACGAAAAATAGTAAAAGATCGACCTTTTTGAAAAATAGCAAGGTAAAATTCCCAATTTTTAAATAGGTAAAGGGAAGGATGTCGGAAAATGTATCTAATGCGACGTAATACTTATATATTAAATCGGAAGAAGTCGGAATTTATATTAGATTTTACGTCAAAAAAATTTTCTCCTTTTTTAGAAAGGGCAAAGTAAATTCTTAAATAAATATATTATTTATCTAATTTAGCTATGTTTATTCGTAAATTTTACAAAAACATAATTTCTATATTTACTAAAATAATTACATTAAACGGATTTACAATAATAAATTTGTATTCAAGATTATTGACATTTATGCAATTTATATACAAAACTAAACTTTTTACTTATATTTTATTTATTTAGTTATTTTGTAAAACCATGATTTTTTAACTAATCTACATAATCTAATATCTGTCAATCGATCATATCTAAATCAATGTAGCTCTAACCTTATCACCTTTAATTTTTACTAAACCTAGATTGTCGTCCGCGGCAGGGCCGGGATTCATGTAAACTGTTTTCTTTCTTTGTAAAGTTCCTCTATCTTCATGAACGTGACCGCTTAGTACGACTCTTGGGTTGTTTTTCTCAATAACAGGAGGAAGTTTATCACTGCCTATATGTTTCCCTTTAGAGGCTTCATCCAGTATATTATATGGAGGCTGATGAAAAACAAACACATCGATGCCTTCTGATCTATCGCTAAAAGTGTCTACTTTTTCCTCCGAATAATTAGATCCTGAAAGACCGATGAAACTGATGTTTCCTCTTTCTACTCTTTTCAGCTCTATATATTCTCCTTCGACTTCTTCATAAGCCTCTAGAACCTTTTCGGGATCACAATTGCCTATCACACCTATAACTTCAGTTGGTATTTTGTCTAAAATCTCTACAGCATCTTCTTTTGTTCCAAAATGAGTGATGTCTCCACATATCACAGAAAAATCAGGATCATATTTGTGGAATGCTGCGTTTATTTTGTTCAAACACTTCTTAGACCCATGTATGTCGGAGATTACGAGGAACTCAGTTGACATATTACCATTATAAAAAAGAATATACTTTTATAATTCCTTTCCTTTGACTGAAGCGATAAAACTTGACAGGCATACTGAAAGAAAACAGTATTATAGTAGAAGATGAGAAGAGAGGCAACCAGATATACAATAAAGGTTACTTTGGAAAGCCTCTCTCTGATGGAGGTGTGGAGTTGAACCTCTACGAGGGCCTTTATCTGTTAGAAGCTGATAGGTTGGAAATAAACGATGAAAACGGAAACGATATAGAGAGAGAAGATATAATCGAAAAGATATCAGAGGAAGACTTTCACAGAGAATATCTACCTTACAAAGATATGAGGATGAGAGGATACGTATTGAAAAAAGCTTCTGATCCGGCTTCTTTTCGAGTTTTTCCCAGAGGCGGAGGACCAAACAAAACTCCTACAAAGTACTGGTTATTCACCTATCGAGAGAGGGACTCTTTCAATATAGATGATATAGTAGAAAATCATGATAAAGTTTCGAATCTTAAGAAAACCATGTTGACAGCTCTTGTCGATGAAGAGGGTGATGTTACCTACTATACTTTTTCGACAATTGACTTGAAAGGAGATGTCGAGCAAAACTCTAAAAAGGAGTTGCAAGGCTTTTTATATGGTGATGGGACTATAATAGAAAACGATTATGAAAAACTGTATGATGATAATTTCTATGGATTCCAAGAAGAAGGTACACTTAGGTTGTCCATCTATGAAACTCTATATCTCGTAGAATTAGGTATACTTCGTGTTGAGGACATCAACACTACAGAAAAATTGAACAAAGAAGATTTACAGAGAATCTATGAAGAGAATAGGGGTGAATTTAACACCGAGTATAAAGTTTATAGAGATCTGCGAGAGCGAGGTTTGATTCCAAAAACAGGTTTTAAGTATGGCGCACCCTTCAGAGCCTATCGAGCAAATCCCGAAGAAAAACATGCTGAGTATATCGTTCAACCGTTAAGAAAAAATTATGAATGCCAGTGGTATCAAGTCAGTAGAGCAGTAAGAGTTGCCCACAGTGTGAGAAAAGAATTTTTGTATGCTAGAGTGGAAGATAAAAACGTAGATTATCTTAAGATAAAAAGAGAAACCCCTTAGTCGGTCCTACGTCTCTTCAACTCTTCACCGATCTTTTTAAGAAGCTTTTGTTTGCTGCCTTTTTGCTTTGGTATTATGACCCTACCATTACTTTCGTACCAAGTAGATGGATGATGTTGGTGTTTTTCTATTCTATTGGGTATTTCCCACGAACTCAATATCTCTCCGAGTTCTTCGATGCCAGGAGAATTGACAGCGAGTTTTTTAGGAACACGTCTACTTTCAGACCTAGAAAGCTTTTTATCAAAATATTCGGGAAAGATGATCCAAGTTTTTCTCTCTCTTCTAGCCATCCTCAATCCTCTACCAGGACAGCATTGATTACTCCGTCCTGACCAGGTCTAGATGTTATCCTAGCTTTACCTTCCTCTGTGTCTATTATGGCTCCTTTGTTCAGTATGTTTCGCTGAACGTAATTTGGGTTAGCAGGGTTCTCAATAACGTTATTGATTTCAACCTGTTTTACATTTCCTTCTCTATCAGAAAGGTTAGCCCTTTCTGCTCCTACAACACGAACTTTTTGATTCCCACCACGGGATTTGACAATTTTTTTCTTTTCTTCAGCTAGTATTGGAAATTCATAATCTCTACTTATCTCGAATTTCCTCTTTTTTCGATGATATATCCTTTTACCGCCGGTGAGCTTCCGTTTTGATTTTCCTTGCCAGTGAGTCATCGTAAATCCTCAAAAGTTGTGAGTTATGAAACCTTATATAAGCTTTGCCTTTGAACTCATCCATAGTCCTCAAACGATGATGCGGATAATATCATACCAGAGATGAATACTGAAAAGCCGAAGCCGAAGAGCAAACCGGTAAAAGTCCTGAATGCGTTAAAACTCTCGTAATCGGTAACAAGTTGAATACTGCCATCTAAGATCAAAGGAAGTGCAAGGATCGCTCCTATTATGATCAAAATGATAGTTTTCTTCATCTCGGACATTTCAGTATCTATGTTCACAATATCTAGAAGTGTATCCTTGAAATTTCTTGCTCCTCTAGTAAAACTCATCATAAGAAATCCTAAGCTGAATCCAATGAAGATTCCCACATCTCTTGCACAGACCGGCATCTGGTTTCCATTCAAGCTGTACGAACGTTCATGATTTTGGTGACAATTGAGATCACTAAAGAGATAGACAGCATGATGATAAGGAGAAAGCTCCTCCCATCTATTGCTGTACACTACACGATTTGCGACTCCATCCAAACCCTCAACAGTACCTGGTTCTAATGTCATGGGAGCGACAAAAAGACTTACAGTATAGAAGCTAACTATGATGAAGAAAACGAAAACTATTTTATTCGTTCTTCCTGAAAGGTATTTTAAACTGATATCGGCCATATTTAAATCGCCTCTATTATTTCATCTTTTTTCACGTTCTCCTGCTCTCCAGATTCCATATCTTTCAAAGCCACTTCTTCACTTTTAACCTCTTCCTCACCGATTATTATAGAATACTTAAAACCTGCTTTGTCAGCGAATCCAAGAGCTTTCCCAATATTCCTATCTTTCAAGTCTATATCAGCCTTTATTTGATTTTTACGGAGATAAGAAAGAACGTCATAAGAATATGATATAATATCTTCACCAAGAGGGATTATGTAACATCCTTCTCTTTCTCTTTCGAAAAGCTTATTTTCCTTTTCCAAGGCAAGATGCAATCTGTCGAAGCCGATAGCGAATCCCTTTGAAGATATTTCGGTATCAAAAATATCTCCAAGATTGTAGTCTCCTCCACCACATATCTGTTTTTGAGCACCGAGTTTTTCTGCATCGATCTCAAAAACCACCCCAGAGTAGTAATCGAGACCCCTTACCGTTCTGAGATCTATAATATAATCGCTCCTTTCTATGTTATAATAAGAAAGGTAATCCATGACTTCCTTAAGATGCTCATAAGAAGAAGATTCGCCTACAAGAGAAGATATCTCTTCGAAGGGCACATCTAACAGATCAAAGAATTCTTCGCCTAGATCGAAATCTTCCTCAATCTTGTCAGTTTCTTCTTTATCGATCATATGATAGAGTTCTTCTCTCTCATCCCGTGATAAATCATGTTTTTTAAGATAATCTTCGAGTATCTGAAGGTTTGATATTCTCAGAGTGACATCATCAAGCCCCAAATCTTCCATACATTGGTAGGCTAAGGCGATATTCTCAGCGTCCGCTCTTGGAGTATCGGCTCCGATCAATTCTGTTCCAAAATGCCAAAATTCTCTGTACCTTCCAGATTGGGGTCTTTCATATCTAAAAGCAGGACCAAAGTAAAATAACTTCAAAGGTTTAGGTTCTCCTCTCAGACTTTCTGAATACATCCTCATCACTGATGCCGTGAATTCGGGTCTCAAAGCCAGTTCTCTCCCCCCTTTGTCTTCGAAAGAGTAGATCTCTTTTACTATCGATGGTCCTGATCTTTCCAGGAAAAGTTCAGTGTGTTCAAATGTAGGGGTAAGGACCTCCCGATATCCAAAATGCTCAGCTTTTTCTCTCAACCTATCTTCTAACCACTTCCTAGACCCCATCTCATCGGGCTCGAAGTCCCTCGTACCACGTGGTCTCTCTATCATGATTTGACTTATGAGGAGATGGTATATAAGTCTTTTAAGAAAATCACACAAAAAATTCTTAACTCTTAGAAAAAATGTCATAATATGAAGGATGAATTGTCCCCTAGAGACGGTATAAAATTCCTCCCCCATTTTCCCACGGTATTGGTCGGAACAGGAACAGGAAATGAATCTAATCTTATCACTGCAGCTATGGTACATGTTTTTTCTTTAGATCCGCCGATGATTGGCGTGGGCATATCCCCAAAAAGACATTCTTTCGATCTTTTACAGGAACACGGTGAATTTACAGTGAACGTGCCTAATCAAGATATGCTTGAAAAGGTAAAGGATTGCGGAAGTACTTCTGGCAGAGATATAGACAAATTTGAAGAGTTCGACCTGACGAGAAAACAGGGGGGAAATATAGTTGTGCCAAGTGTTGATGAATGTCCATTGGTCCTTGAATGCGAACTTGAAAAAAGTGTAGAGACTGGAGACCACCATTGGTTTATCGGTAAAGTGGTCGGCGCGATGAAATCTAAGGAATTTAAAAGAGATGAGGCCATAATCTATTGGGGTGGGGAATTCAGGACACCTGGAGAATTACTAGAATGAAAGTAGTATCTACTCTCTAAGCCTTTTCATCGCTTTTTTCAGTTTGTCGATATCTTGTGAAAAGCAGAACCTGACAAGGTCTTTCCCGCCCTCACAAAAGAAAGAACTTCCAGGAACAGCCGCAACGCCTTTCTCTTTCACCAGCTGATCGACGAATTCTCTATCATCTTTATCGTAACTTTCTATGTTAGCCAGCATATAATAAGCTCCTTCAGGCTTCAAAGGATCCATCTTTGTGTTCTTCAAACCTTCATAAACAATATCTCTTCCTTTACGATAGTAGTCGAGCATTTCACTGTAATAATCATCAGGAAGTGCGAGTGCATTCATGGAGGCTTTTTGAAAAGGAGTAGGTGCACACACCGTCGTGTAATCATGAACCTTGCGTATAGGTTTCATCAAATTTCTTGGAGAGGCTACATATCCTACTCTCCAACCAGTAACTGAATATCCTTTTGAGAAGCCGCTGATTGTTACAGTTCTCTCTCTCATACCATCCAATGTAGCGGGAGATATATGTTCTCCCTCAAAAATAATCCTTTCATAAATTTCGTCTGTGATCAAAAATATGTTCTCATCGATACATATATCCCTTATAAACTCCAATTCTTCTTTCTGGAATACTTTCCCAGTTGGATTATGTGGAGTGTTCAACATCATAGCCTTTGTATCTTCTCCGACCTTTTCTTTTATTTCCTCCTCATCGAGATTCAGATTTTTGTCGATAGATGTAAATCTAGGACGACCTGAAGCCATGGAGACAGCTGGAACATAATTTTCATAGAACGGTTGAAATATCAAGACTTCCTCACCGTTTTCCACTAAACCTAGCATGGTAGACATGATAGCTTCGCTAGCTCCGCAAGTAACAGTAATCTCGTACTCTTGATCATATTCAATTCCGTTAAAATCATTCAATTTCTCTACTATTTTAGTCCTTAAATCTTCCATCCCCCAAGTTACAGAATATTGATTCAAACCAGAATCTATAGCCTTTTTTGCTTCTCTTATAATAAGATCATGAGTCGGATATTCAGGATATCCTTGAGAGAGGTTGATCGCGTCATACTTCTTTGCCTTCCTAGTCATCTCTCTTATCACAGATTCACTAAGAGCCCCTACCCGGTTAGCCCCTCTCATTTTTTCACTCATTATAGATATAAGTGCCTGTTTTTTGGTCTAGAGCTTCCAAAAGGTTTTCTGGATTTGTGATTAAAGCCTTCTCACCACCATTTTCGAGAAATTCTATCGAGGATTCTATCTTTGGTCCCATACTCCCTGGAGGAAATTGACCCTCTTCTAAATACTTCTTAGCTTCTTCAACATTCATGGATTCGATAGCTTCCTGATCTTCTTCATTGAAGTTGAGGTAAGCATATTCTACATTGGTTAGCATAATAAAAAAATCTTCATCTATATCGTTTGCAAGTACAGCACTAGCTCTATCCTTATCAATAACACCTTCAACACCGATCAAATGATCGTTTTCTTCTAACACCGGAACACCGCCTCCTCCAGCTGAGATAACGATGTAGCTCTCTTCGCCGCTAAATACAAGATCTTCTATTATTTCGGATTCTACGATCCTCTGAGGTTTTGGAGAAGGTACGACTCTCCTGTACTTCCCTCTAGCTGTCTTTTTGATAGTCCAATCTTTATCTCTTTTTATCTTCTCCGCTTCCTCCTCTGAATAAATAGGACCTATGAATTTACTTGGTTCCTGAAAGGCTGGATCGTCTTCGTCAACTTCTACCTGGGTTACGATGCTTGAAATGCTTCTTTCGATATCGATCTCTTTGAGTTTATTTTTCAGAGTCTGTTGAAACATGTAACCTATCTGACCTTGAGATTGGGCTCCGCATATATCCAGGGGCATAGCGGGAACTGAATCTGCGGCTATTTCATTTTGGAGCAGTATATCTCCGACTTGGGGTCCATTACCATGTGTCAAAACCAGATCATACCCCTGTTTTATCATCTCTGACAATTTTTTACAAGTTTTTTTCATCATCTCGAATTGTTCTTCAGCCGTACCTACATCTTCAGGTCTGACAAGAGTATTTCCTCCTAGAGCAACTAAAGCTGTTTTCATGGATATCCCAACTTTTATAATTTAAGGGGTTACCCTCATCCCAGTGATGATATATAAATTTTGAGAGAAGGATTATTGATGTCTAGAAATTTTTAAAAATATCTATACCTAAAATAGAAAGAATTAACAACTCGACCTTACATTTTGTGATGATAGAATGGAACTTAAGACCTTAAAAAATGAATATGATGAGATGGATTATAAGATAAAGATTATCGCCCCAGAGTTCACTTGTTTATGTCCAGGAAAACCTGAACAACCGGACTTCGCAACTATATCTATAACGTACGTTCCTGATAAATACTTGATAGAGCTGAAGTCATTGAAATATTACTTAGTTGGATACAGGAACAAGGAAATATACCATGAAACTGCCACCAACAAGATAAAAGAGGATTTGGTAGATAAGCTCGAACCAAGGTACATAAAGGTAAGAGGTGATTGGAACGTAAGGGGCGGTATTACGACTATCGTCGAAACGGAATACTCGAAAGATGATTGGGATAAAAATCCTGAAGAGATAAAGATAAAAACTTCTGAACACACCTCTGTGAGCCGATAAACCTGATTTTTAAATTTAATATAGCAAGTGTAGGGAGAATTTTCAAAAAAATTCGATAATCTTTTACTGTAAAGCTGTTATGAAGAAAATCTGAAAATTGAATCCTTTCTAATAATCTGCATTTTTTTAAAAAAAAGATTAAAAGAGAAGAGGTTTTGTTTTTACAAGTCAAGGAGCGTAATTTTCCAGTTTACCATCAAGAGATTGATCTTCTTCCTTGTTTTCGTCTACGTACTTAATTGCTTCAAGGACGGGCGGTTGTTTGACCTGTTTCTCACTTTCCTGCTCAACATCGGAAACACTCTCGGACAGACCCATAGCATCTAAACCTATCTCGTCAAAGAACTCTTGTATGTAGTCCATCTTAAGTTTCTCTACGAGTCTGTAGAGCATCTTATCTGCCATCTCAAAAGCATCTTTTGGGCTTTCATCAGCGTGCACCAAAGTATTGTCGTTTTCAAAGATCGTAGTCGCATTGCTCATCTCAGATACACGTTCCAGTGCTGATTCAGCTTTTTCGTATCTCTTCGTCTCTGCAGAAAAAGGCATTACAGCATAGGTAACGACCATCTTTCCGTTCCTTCTAGCGAGATCTGCGATCACTTCGGAGGCACCTGATCCAGTACCTCCGCCCATGCCGGCAACCACTACCACTAGGTCCGCATCATCTATAGTTTTCAATATCTGTCCTTCGCTCTGCTCTGCCGCTCTCTTTCCGATAGTTGGATCGCCTTTCGCTCCTTCTCCATCGGTAAGTTCCTTGCCAATCAGCATCTGTCTATCTGCATCCAACTCTCCTAGCACTTTCTCGTCTGTATTGATCGCTACAGTTTTAACACTGTCTATATCCTTTTCAGCAATGTATTCTATAGTGTTGCATCCACATCCACCAACACCGACTACGTACAGGTTTGACTTATACAAAAGAGAGTCCAAAATTTCCTCTGCCGTCTCGCTCACAAACTTTTCTTCAGATTTGGGGTATTCGGGGCTTTTCTCCTCCATTTAATATCCTCCGATATTCTCGGTTCGAATGACTGTCCTACAACTAACAGGAGCTACCTCTTCATGTATTCATTTTCCTTCTCGGCCATCCTCTTAAAGGATTCGACCTTGCTGCTCAACTCTCCAACTGTGTCATACTGACTTTTGAGTTTTTCGATATCCTCCTTCAATAATCCCTCTCTCACTAGTTCATGGATAGCATCCTGCCAATCGTTGTAATGTCCCATATTGATAAGATACTGGATATTGTTTTTTATTTGAGTAGGTAATGTTATATTCTTTGGGATCTCTTTTTGGCCTATTGGAGGATTGTATCTTTTTATGAAGTCAAGAGCCGCTTTTCTCAAAAACTCTGATCGATTACTGAAGTCATGTCTAGCTATGAATGAGTCTATAACTTCCAAATCCTCGTCAGCCACTCGCAGCGAAATTTTCTTTTCCATATTTTCAAACACCTTTGATCGGCTTTTGTCTTACTTATATGACGTATTGTATGACTAGTTCCTCCTTAGTGTAGGACAATAAAGTACATGAAGTTAAACTATATAAATATTTTCCTCATATGATAATTGAGATCTTTGGCCGTTGAGTCGATAATTGCGTATTACATTAAAATATTTGTCCTACGAAATTCACGAAACTTCTTTGTTGTCTTATTTTATCACTGGAGATCGTTATTTTGTCATAAATCGGTTATGTAGGATTATAGAAATAACCTCTAGTTGAGAGCGGTTTTCATTCCTTACATCTCATCTACCTCTACAACCAAAAATGTTATTTTATGGAACTATTTAGTCCCGTATAGAATTCGATCGAGAATAATTTAGTAATGACGCGCGTCAGACAAGACGTCAAAAATTTAACTAAGAAATCATCGCGAATGAACTAAGAAGAGGACCAAAAAAAATAAGTCTATGTTGAATTGATAGGGCTTCCTAGAGAACAACTTGAGAGAACTTCTCAAGACGCCACCGTACGAACCAAAAACGTTAAGTTTTTGGTGAGTAGGTGGAATTTTGTGAAACAAAATTGCCACCGTAGCTTAGGCCGGCAGAGCGGCTGACTTGTAATCAGCAGGTCGAGGGTTCAAATCCCTCCGGTGGCTTGACCTTTCTTATATAAATGGGGTTTAGAGCCTTAGAAAGTATCGCTTATGATTTAGAAAGAGAATTTTCAATTTTGAAGGGTTTTTTGAGAATTTTAAAGAATTATATATCAACTTTAGGTGTAGAAATTCTCAATTCATAGTATATAAACTTTTAACCTTACTACAGGAAGTTGTAAAGTAGGTTAAGAGAAAATAGAGGAGGGATTAACTTTTATTAACCCCTCCTCTATAATATGTCACCAAAT
>SL_8KL_010_SEDDRAFT_10004659_pt1 | contig 10960 bp, 7 predicted proteins | sample SodLakKL_010_SED_4_FD_11160 | JGI IMG/M metagenome (IMG submission 11160) | reverse complement strand
ACCGAAATCCATGCCGGCCTGGCCCGTGAACACAACCTCTATCTTGCTGCCGGGACTACAGTGGAGAGCGAAGCCGGTTTTTACTATCATACCGCTTACTGTTTTGATCCGGGGGGAGATCTGTGCTGCCGCCAGAAACAGACTCACCTGACGCGAATAGAAAGAGAGTATAATTTCAGCCGCGGCGAAGAAATAAACCTTTTCGATCTCGAAAGCGGGGCCGGCACAACTATAAAAACCGGCCTGATTGTGGGTAATGATGCCCGCCATCCGGAAGTGGGACGTATTTTAGCCCTGAACGGAGCCGGCCTGGCCCTGCACAGCGGAGCCCTGCCGGCGGGGCCCAACTGCTGGGAGCAAACGGCCGGGATGTGGGCCCAGGTCCAGCAAAACCAGTTTTGGGCCGTGGAAGCCCAGCTGTCCGGCCGTATGGCCGGCCGGCACTTTGGAGCCGGTTCAGCCGTCCTCGCCCCTTGCGAAATTACCCCCGGTTACAGCGGTTACCTGGCCCGCGGTTACTCGGAAACAGAAGCTGTAACTGCTGAACTGAACGAGGCCGATCGCCGGCGCATAAAAAAAAGCTATCCCGTCTTAGAATTGCTCAACCGGAAGGCTTATTCTGAGCTGTCTGAACTGTATCGCGACCGGGAAAACGAGGTTGATTAAACAAGGGCTGATTAAGAGGTTGATTAGATGATACCTGGAGGCTTAAAAGAAAAATTATTTCAACGTTACCTGGCCTGGATTTGCCGTCCGGCCCGCATTAAGAAGTACCTGGGCAGCAGGCTTCCCGCAAAGCGTGAACCGGCCCCGGTTGACCGCCGCCGGATCAGGGCGGCCGCCCTGCAGCTTGAATTTAAATTGTTTAAAGACCCCTTTGATTACGCCGACGAAATGAAGCGCAAGGCTGAAGAGGCTGCAGATCGGGGGGCTCAACTGGTTGTTTTCCCCGAGTACAACAACCTGCAGCTCCTGGGACTGCTTCCCGGCAGCGAAGAACTGGAACAAGCATCCGGGGGACAGGGGTCCGGAACCGCAGCCGCTAAGCAGAACATTGAAGAAGAAATATGGCTGCCCGATTTGTTCCGCTACATGAGCCCGGTAGTCCAACCCCTTGTCCATGCCCTGTTTTCCAGCCTGGCCGGCGCCTACAGCCTCTATATCATGGCCGGCAGTTTTATGCTTTCCGATCAGGGCGCCATCGTCAACCGCGCTTTTCTCTACGGGCCTTCCGGGGAACTCGAAGCCAGCCAGGATAAAGTCAACCTCCTGCCCAGGGAGGCGAAATGGAAGGTAAAAAGGGGTTCTTCTTTTTCAGTCTTCGAAACTCCGCTGGGCAACCTGGGCCTTCCGGTCTGCATGGATGCCACCTATTTTGAAACCTTTCGTATCCTGGAACTGGCCGGGGCTGATCTGGTCCTCCTGCCGATCGCCGATCCCCAGGAATATAACTTCTGGCTGGCCCTGCGGGGCATCTGGCCGCGGGTGCAGGAAAGCCCGCTTTACGGTATAAAAGGGGCCCTTGTGGGCAGGGTTGCCGGTTTTGTTTTCACCGGGCGGGCCGGTATATTTGCTCCCCTGAAATTAACCCCGAACCAGGACGGGGTCCTGGATGAAGTTAAACCATATGACCGCGAAGCGATGGCGGTGGCCGACCTGGATCTTGAAGCCCTGGACCGGTTTCGCTCAGACCATCCCTGGCGCGACAATAACCCGGCCCTTTACCGCCGCTATTTTCCCCAAATTTATGGCACCTGAGGATAGAAGCAGCGGAACAGAACCCCAGGGACAGAAGAAACAGCTATCTAATACAAAAAATCTCCGAGCGCCAAGGCAAAACTTCTATTAGAGCTACTGCTTTTCCATATCCACAAATGATCCGCCGGTTACTTTTTTCAGCTGATCGGGAGTTATCGGCAGCAGGGAATGAGAGGTGCCGGCTGAAGTGTAAACGACATCAAAACGCTGCATGGAGCGGTCCAGGAAAATAGGCACAGTGGCCTCGATGTCGAAAGGGCAGACTCCGCCCACGGGATAGCCGGTGATTTTTTCAACCTCTTCCGGTTTGGCGATTTTTGCTTTTTTCCCACCGAGCAAAGCCTTTACTTTTTTATCGCTAATTTTGATATCACCCGCCGCAACAAAGAGGCCGTAACTATCCCCACAGCGAAACAGGATCGACTTGGCAATTTGCCCCAGTTCCACGTTCAGGGTTTCGGCGGCTTCGGCCGATGTCTTGGTTGTTTTTTCATGCTCTACCGGGACCAGGTTTAAATCATATTTTTCCAGGAACTTTTTGGCCCTATCCAGGGCCGGGTTGTCGCCCATCTTGTACACCTCATCTCCATTGTTTTTTCGATTGTGGGGATTAATCTTGCCTTTATGACCCCCCTCCAGGCCCCGTGGTAGGAAGGGTGTTAGACAGCTTTAGTTTTTTCGTAAGCCCGGACTTCTTTTTCCGGATACCGGCTGAATACGATAACCCCGATTAGGATAAAAAGCGCTGAAACCGGCCCGGTCAGCTGAATGCCCAGCGGTTGTTCCGCCGTGCTGCCCAAAAGCTGGAGCAGACCCCCGGTGATCACCGTTGATAAACCCAAAGCCAGCTTCAAGATAAAGCCCTGGGCCCCAAAGTACATCGCTTCGCGCCTCTGGCCGGAAAGCTTTTCTTCCAGGTCTGAGACAGCGGCAACAATGGCTTCGGGGACAATAAAAATCACTGCCAGCGGCAAACCGGCCAGGGCCATCAAAATATATCCGAATAATTCAGGAGCCAGACCCAAAACGGGCTGTCCCAGGAAGAAAAAAAGAGGCAGTAAAACCATGAATGCCACCAGGGCAAACATCATAACCGCCTTCAGGCCTATTTTTTTAGAATAAATATTGACAACCGGGAAAAAGAGCAGAGCGACACCAAACGCCAGGCCAAAATAAATCGATACTTCGTCTTCAGTGCCGCCCAGAAGGACGGTTACATAAAGGGGCAGATTCAGGGTGACGATGTTGAAACCCAGCCAGAAAGTGACGTTGCCGACCAGGTAAATGACAAAGGCATGATTTTTAAAAGTAGTGCTGATCGCCTCCACCAGGCCCAGGGTAGCCGGCCTGGCCTCGGCGTAATCTCTTTCCTTAATGGCCAGGGGGAGGTAAAGGAAGACCAGGCCCACGGCGGCCATGGCCCAGACCATGCCGTGGAAACCGAGAATCCCGATCAGGAGGCCGGAACCGATCAGGGCGATTCCGACACCAAGGAGCATAAAAACGGCCCGGAAGGTAGCCAGGTCGACCCGGTCTTTATTGCTGCGGGCCAGTTCCGGCAGCAGGGCCAGGTAGGGGCAGACGTAGATGGTAAACAATGAAAAATAGATAGCAAGCAATACCGCCAGGTAGGCCGTGTTAAGGGCCGAAGTTTCTGCCACCGGGGGGTAGAAGAGCAGCACGAAAACCAACGCGTAAGCGACACCGCTAAAGAGCATAAACGGCATCCTCCGGCCCAGCTTTCCCCTGTGGTTATCCGACCAGCGGGCAATCACGGGGTCGGCCACAGCGTCCACCGACCGGCCGAGGAACATGATGATGCCGAAAGCAAAGGGAGGCATCAGGGCCTCCACGCCCTCCAGGGGGCTGGTGATGTAATAGTAAAAAAGCCAGGTTATCAGGACCCGGTCAATCAGGCTGAAGCCGCCCGATCCGGCCCCGTAAATAATTTTTCCCCACAGCGGGAGCTGCTTGAGTTCTCCCATCTGTCGATCACCCTGCCTTACTTGATTTTTTCTTTGATGGCCCAGGCCAGGAATCCTGCGCCGGAGGCGAAAGCGGCCCCGGTGGAAACCCGCCCGGTTTCCGGGTGGATGCTTTCGCAAAAAAATCCATTATCCATTTCAGCCCGGCTTAAAAAATCAACCGCCCCGGCGTTGCAGGCCAAAAGATCATTGCAGGCTCCCATGGGCCAGGGGTTTTCGGCATGCATGGAACCGGTCTCCTCAAAATTGCTGCCCTGGTGAAAATATTTGTTATTGGAAGAACGTATCCAGCGGACCGTGTTCTTAAAAACGGTATCCTCGATAGAACAAAAACCGTAATGAGCAAGCAGCTGCAGGCTGCCGGGCGGGTTATCATAAAGGATAAAACGCCCCTTTCCGTCGACCGCCCAGGCAAACATGATTCCAAAGGGCCCCTGGACCATGCAGTGATCATAAACAGCCTGAAGCAGTTCCCGGGACAGAATTGCAAAATCACTTTTATGGGCCCATAACTCCCTGGCCTGCAGTTGGGAAAGGAAAAAGAAAGCGCGCTGCAGCAAAGCGTTGTTATAGGTCAGGTAAGGGTAAGAGACAGGATCATCAGAAGGGCTGAGGAAAGTGCTGTAGAGTCCCGACTGGGGGTCAAAGCGCTCGAAAGCTTTATCGACCAGGATATTTAAACCCTCCCTGATCAGGTTTTCATCCAATATTGAATTATCCGCGCTGCCATCAAGGTATTGTTTAAGAGCGAGGAAGAAAGCGGTCAGCTCATCCAGCTCAAAGCCCGGGTAGAGGACAGTTCCATTTATATAATGGGCGTGTTCGCCGGCGTTTTTGATATGGTGCCGGTAAACATTGAGCAGTAGTTCACGGGCCGTATCCGGATCGGAGGCCATGATGGCCGGAAAGCTCCACAAAAAAGTATCGCGGCTCCAGAAAGCTGAACTGACATAATAACGAGGGCTGCGGGAAGTTACCGGAATTAATTCCTCACTGTCCAGCGAGCGGGCCAGAGAGTAAAAGTAGCAGAAGAAAAAATTCCGGTTTAAGAGGGGGGCAAGCTCTTTGTCTTCAAGGCTGAACTGCCTGCTTTCAAGCCACTGCCCGGTTAGCTCCTTTAATGCATGCATTCCGCGCCTTCGAAGATCTATGGCTGTTGTTCCGGCTCCGTCTGCATCGAGGTTTATAGCAGTGTAAATCTTGATCTCGTACTGCTTACCCGGGCCCAGATTTACATCGGAGATGGCGCTGAAGGCGCCGCCTTCGGGGTTATAGTCCCATTTTGCGGCCGGTTCTGCTGCCAGGGCCAGTGCGGCCAGGGGTAATCCCGCTGAAGCTTCCAGGATCAGGCTGCCGGTCCAGCGGTCAAAGAAAATATTTCTGCTGTCCCTTACAGGCCGGCGATTGAAAACCAGGTAATTAAAACTTTCCCACCATCCCTGCCAGCCAAGTTTTAGGGCCAGGGATTGATCGCTGTTATTGCTGAAAGTTAGTCGGTAGCAGGCACCCTTAAAGCCGGGTGGAGCAAATATTTCACCTTCCACCGACCAGCCGCCCTTTTTATTAAAACTGAAAGCAGGGATCCAGTTAAGCTGGTAATGCCAGTCCAGCTGATCAGCCAGTTCCACTTTTTTATCATTTATGTAAATGACCGGTTCCAGCAGCGGTTTTTGTTCGCTTCCCGAGAATTCAAGCCCACCCTTTTGATCCAGGCGCAGGGTGTTAAATGATACGATGCCTGCCCCGGGACTGATGTGGGGCAGCGCTAAGTACTCGTTGCCGGTCAGGTATAACTGATCGGGAGTGATTATCTCTTCCGGAACCGTTAAAAGGATCTCTGTTTCTGGTTTTTGGCTCACCCTATTTCCTCCTCACTAATCAGACACTGCAGGTACCAAGATGCATGTTCGATGCATATTCCCTAATAACTTTTCGCTTTATTTTCTTTAAAACCTTTTAAAATCTGTTTTTAACCTTTAAATTTAAGCTCACTCCCGGTTGCCATCCTACCCTTGACGACCCCTCTGGAAAGCCTTATAATCTTCTTTGAACAGAAAAAATATTTGTCGGGATGGCGGAATTGGCAGACGCGCACGGTTGAGGGCCGTGTGGTAAATACCATGGGGGTTCAAGTCCCCCTCCCGACACCACCAAAGGTTAAGCGTGGAGCGAAACTCCGCGCTTAACCTTTTTAAGCCAAGGAATATTGGGGACGGTTCTTTTTATTCCTCATTCCTTCTCTTTTATTGTTTCGCCGATATCTTGTTTTTGCCGATGCGGCATTATAATTTGTTTTACTAAACCATTTAAAAAGAAAAAGTGGGGGTAGATATGCCAAGATTAGCGAGGGTTAAAAGCTACAGTGGTTATTACCACATCATTATGCGCGGCATTAACCGGCAAGAGCTGTTTAAGGATGATCAGGATTATCGTAAGTTTTTGAGATTTTTAAAACGCTGCAAGGATATAGTGGAAATCGAGGTGCTTGGTTGGTGTTTGATGAATAACCATGTCCATATGCTAATAAAAGAAGGTAACGAAGATATATCGATTACCATCAAGCGTATAGGGATCAGTTATGTTTGGTACCATCATGTAAAATACAATTGTGTGGGGCATTTGTTTCAAGATCGCTTCCATAGCGAAACTGTTGAGGATGACCAGTACCTTCTAACCGTTACTCGCTATATCCATCAAAACCCTGTAAAAGCAAAACTGGTGGATCGACCTTCTGATTGGCAGTGGAGCAGCTGCCTTGGTTATTATGGAAAAGAGGTATATCCCGCCAGCCTTCTAGCACCCCATTTAATCTATGAAGTTGTGCATCCCGGTGATCAAGAAAAGGCGCTGCAAATGTTTAAAGCTTTCAACGAAGCGGAAAATGAGGATCACTGCCTTGATTGTATAGATAAAAAACGTTATACAAATGAAGAGGTAAAAGAAATAATTTATGAATTATTTCCAGAAATAGGCCACAAGGAATTTGAAGCCCTGCCCAGATGTATGCAAAAAAAGATTTTACAAAAAATCAGCACAATTAAAGGAATAACCCAAAAACAAACTGCCGCAGTTTTTGGATTATCTCAAGGGTATATCTCAAAGTTAAAGAAGTATAAATGAAATAAAACCCCGGGCGGAATGAGGAATAAAAAGAACCGTCCCCTTTATTCCAGGGTGCGGGTGGCGATTAAATTTGAGTCTGTGCCGAGCAGGTTTGCTATGATTACGGTGCCGATCTTTACCGGCCCTTTTATTTCAACCCTGGAGATTTCATCAACGGCCTGGAAAACCAGTTTCTTAGGGATCGGCTTATCTGTCTTTACAGGCAGCCTTGGCAGGTGGGCATTGTGAATGACCACTGTTGAGGTAACCGTGCGGGTCGGGTTCATATTCGTCGTATGCATAATCGACCCCGAGTTTGCACTGCTGCCCGCGCACCGATAATTCGCCCGGCCGATCCGGTTTTTCTTTCACCTGCATTTTGCAGCCCAGGGGGCACAGAATACAGATCATTTCTTTTGTTTCCATGATTACACTTCCCCCTTTGCCAGTCCGACAGTAAGTTCTTCAAAGTTTTCGGCCGGCAAATCTTCCCTTTTTATTTTCATAACAATCATTTCCCCGGGAGTAAGGACTTTTTTCTTCATTGACTTAATTAATTTGCCGTCCACCATGGCCTGAAGGGCAGTATCCTTATGGTGGCCGTCGCACCTCATGTAGAGCTCAATACCATCATCCATCAGGGCGGTCCTGATCTTATGAGGCACAATATAGGTGATCCCGTTTCCCGGCTGCGTTTTAAAGCAAAACCCTTCCGCCGGTTCCCGGCCCTTTCTTTTGATGTAATCGGCAGCGCCCCGACCGGCCTTGTAACTTTCATCAGTAACCCAGTCTACCAGGTCGTGGACGTGGACCACGTTGCCACAGGCAAAGATACCTTCGACTTCGGTTTCCATCGATTCGTTGACCACCGGACCCCCGGTGGCCGGGTGCAGAGAAACGCCGGCGCTGGTGGAGAGTTCATTTTCGGGGATCAAGCCGCGTGAGAAGAGGATGGTATCACATTGAAGTTCCCGCTCCGTCCCTGCCAGGGGCTGTTTATCCCGGTCGGTTTCGGCAATGGTAATGCTTTCGACCCGGTCCTTGCCCTTAATATCGGTGATGGTATGCTGCAGCAGCATGGGAATATTGTAATCTTCAACGCACTGCACGTAATTGCGCACCAGGCCTTCCGAGTAAGGCTTGCGCTCTATCACAGCCACCACTTCTCCGCCTTCCCAGACAATGCGCCGGGCCATGATCAGGCCGATGTCCCCTGAACCGAAAACGATAACCTTCCGGCCGACCATGTAGCCCTCAATATTGACCAGGCGCTGGGCGGTTCCAGCAGAAAAGATGCCGGCCGGCCTGGTTCCCGGAATATTAATTGCTCCCCGGGTCCTTTCCCGGCAGCCCATGGCCAGGACTACAGCGCCGGCCCGCACCGAGTTCAAGCCGTCTTCGGTGTTGATATAGGTAATCTGGCGGTTTTCCCCGACCGAAAGCACCATGGTATTGAGTTTACAGCAAATACCCTGCTCTTTAAGCTGATCGATAAACCGCTCGGCATATTCCGGCCCCGTCAGCTCTTCCCGGAACTGGTGCAGGCCGAACCCGTTGTGGATGCACTGCTGGAGGATGCCGCCCAGTTCATGGTCCCGTTCGATGATCAGGATATCATCAATACCTTGCTCCCTGGCCGCGACTGCCGCCGCCATTCCGGCCGGCCCGCCGCCGATGATTACCAGGTCGTAATTAGTTTTGCCTTTCTCGGCGCAAACCAGGCCGTGGGTTTCTTCAGGGCCGGTGCCCTCAGCCTTGACAATATTGCCAGCTTTTGCCTTTTTACCTTTCGTTGGCCCGGTTAAAATATACGATCCGGGGTTATCTTTTTTTATCTCTTCAGGCTCCAGGTTCAGTTCCCGGGCCAGGATCTGGATCACCCTTGGTCCGCAAAAGCCGCCCTGGCAGCGCCCGCCGCCGGGCCGGACCCGTTTTTTAATCCCATCCACTGTCCTTGCTCCGACCGGCCCTTCGATGGCCCTGATGATTTCTCCTTCGGTAACGCTTTCACAGCGGCAGATAATTTTGCCAAAGCGGGGATCGGTTTCGAGCAGGGCTTCTTTTTCCTGATCGGCAAGGCTCATGAAGGGGGTATGACTCTTGGCTCCCGGATAATAATTGTTATTTATTTCCAGAGGCCCGGCGCTTTCGGCCAGGAGTTCGGCTACGTATTCAGCGATGGCCGGCGCCGAAACCAGGCCCGGCGAATCGATCCCGGCCACATTGATAAAGCCCGGTGTCTGTTCGGTTTCCTCAATGATAAAGTCGCCGGTGCTCGATTTGGCCCTCAGGCCGCTGAAGGAGGTAATGACCTTATGAAAGGGAAGGCCCTTTTTAATTTTTTCGGCGTTTTTGCGCACATAGTCCAGGCCGTGGGCGGTGGTTTCTGTGGCTTCTTTCGAATCAACCGCTTCGGCATTCGGCCCGATAATCAGGTTGCCGTGGGCGGTGGNCGAAATCAGCACTCCCTTACCAAGCTTGGTGGGGCAGGGGAATAGGACGTGCCTGGCATAATGCCCGGTATTTTTGTCGAGCAGGAAATATTCGCCCCGGTTCGGTTTGATTTGAAAATAGGAAGTATTGACCATTTCGTTGATCCGGTCGGCATAGAGGCCGGCGGCATTGATAACGAACCTGGCTTCAATGACCTCTTCGCCGCAGGTTAACTGGAACCTGCCACCGAGGCGCAGGATCTCTTTGACCGGACTGTTGCGCCTGACTTCGACCCCGCTGGCAGCGGCGCTTTCGGCCAGGGCGATGGCCAGCTGGTAAGGATCGGTTATACCGGCCGAAGGGGCATATAAGGCGCCCATTGCCTCGCTGTTCAGCCCGGGTTCCATTTTGTGGAGTTTTTCCCTCCCTACCAGTTCCAGGCGGGGGACGTTGTAAGAGATGCCCCTTTCGTAAAGGCCTTTTAGGGTTTCCATTTCTTCTTCGCTGAAGGCGATGACCAGGGAACCATTTTGTTGAAAAGGAACGTCCAGTTCGCGGCACAGGCTTTCATACATCCGGTTGCCTTCAACATTGAACCTGGCCTTCAAGCTTCCCGGTTCGGGATCAAAACCGGCATGGACAATGGCGCTGTTAGCCTTGGTGGTTCCGTTGGCCAGGTCGCTGTCTTTTTCAATTAAAATCAAACTAAGCTTGTACTGGGCCAGTTTTCTGGCTATAGCAGTACCGATAATACCGGCACCGATTATGGCTACATCAAACATCTGATACCTCCCGGTTTTCTGTTTGCTATTTTTATTTGCGACATCCTTATAAATACAGGATAGAATTTAAATACTTTAGCCTTTACCTGATCAAGGCTGGCCGGCGTTTTGGCCCGGGGATTGCAAGTCCGCAGGCAGTCCGCTGTCAGGCCGGCTCACACCAGATCTCCGATAAATGCTTCGATCCGGTCCAACCCTTCCTCAATATGATCCAGGGAGACGGCAAAAGAGAAGCGGGCATAGCCGGCAGCTCCGAAACCGGTTCCCGGGACGACGGCCACTTTGCTGCTTTCAAGCAGGTGGCGGGCAAAATCATCGCTGCTGCCAATTTTTTCTCCGCGGAAAGTTTTGCCGAACAATTTCTCCAGGTTAACAAAAAGGTAAAAAGCTCCCCGGGGCTGTAAAGCGTCGAGTCCTGTTATCTTACTGAGCCGATCATACATATATTTCCTGCGTTGATCAAAAGCAAGGCGCATTTCTTCGACGCATTCCTGGCTTCCATTCAGCGCTTCCAGCGCCGCCTTCTGGGCGATTGTATTGGGATTGGAGGTAGTATGGCTCTGTATTGAAGCCATAATACTGGCAATCTCCGGCGTAGAAGCGGTATAACCGATCCGCCAGCCGGTCATAGCATAGCTTTTTGAGGCGCCGTTAACAACAACGGTCAGCGCCTTGATCTGCTCGTTGAAAGCGGCAATGCTGAGATGGCGGGTCCGGTCGTAAATTAGTTTTTCGTAGATTTCATCGGAGATAACGTAAATATTGTGATCGACGCAAAAAGCGGCGATTGCCCTTAATTCATCTTCGCTATATACCTGACCGGTAGGATTGGCCGGGCTGTTGAGCATTAACAGCTTGGTCTTGACCGACCGGTATTTTTCCAGGTCTTCAACAGTGGCC
>SL_8KL_010_SEDDRAFT_10004655_pt1 | contig 10963 bp, 15 predicted proteins | sample SodLakKL_010_SED_4_FD_11160 | JGI IMG/M metagenome (IMG submission 11160) | reverse complement strand
TGAAAAACACCTGATTTCCTTAGAAAAATTAGTAGATCTTCATGTTGCAATTAAGGATATGGACATTTCTCTTTCTACGTTGTATCCGGTTGCTATTGTTAAGAATAATTATTTTATCATATTTGATTACAATGAAAAGTCAGGAAGCTACTTCTTTGTAAAAAAATGCCCGGCACCGATGCCGGTTCCGAAAGGGATCAAGGCGGCTTTTCAATTGCAGGAGTATGACAATAAAATGACCGCAGTATTATCAGCAGATACTTTCGATTCGATTGAAGGGTACGTGGTGGCCTTTCATGAGTTTGTTCATTGTTATCAGCAGGTTTACGAAGGGGATCTAAAGAAAAACTTAGAGGTATACCAAGAGGCTATGAATAAGAACGACCCTATGTGGGAAATAAATCATCCGTTTCCTTATGAAGATGAAATCTTCACAGAAAAAACCAATGAATTAGAGACGTTTTTTAATAAGGAGGATGGTCATGGAATTCATAATTATTATGCTTACATGAAGAATTACCTGCATCCTTCTGACTATGAATATATGATCTGGCAACAATGGAAGGAAGGGTATGCAAGATATATTGAAAATAATTTAGCAAATAATCTTGAGAAACTATTTCATAGAATGCTGTAGCGGGGGAGGCATAAAATTGCATTCTATAAATTTTACCGTTTACTAACTATGCTATCTTATCAGTTAGAGGCTTCCGATGATCGGTTCCAAGGAAGACTTCAACAAAAGATGAAAGAAAAATTCAAGGAAATATTAAGCGTAAATCACTTTAAGGAGGAAAAAAATGTCGAGAAAAGCGTACAATGCAAAAGATGCAGTAGCTGTGGGGCCCTATTCTCATGCCGTGGAGTCGGGAGGGTTTTTGTACCTGTCGGGACAAACTCCTATTGATTCCAACACCGGAATGCTGGTGACGGGAGATATAACCGCCCAAACCGAACAGTGCTTTAAAAACCTGACAAATGTTTTAACCTCTGCCGGAATGACCCATGATGACGTAATAAAGGTAAAGGTTTTCTTAACGGACATGAAAAACTTTCACGCTATGAACGAGGTTTATGAAAAACAGTTTTCAAAACCCTTTCCTGCACGAACTACCATCGGCGTTAAGGAATTGCCCATCGGCGCCCAGGTAGAAATCGAGATGATTGCGAAAAGAAGTTGAAATAATAACAGCAAAAGAGGACAGTGGGACGGAGTAATTGTCCTCCTCATTAAAATTTTTCGCTTTTACTTCGAGTTTTTAGTAGTCAGCGTAGATTGATAAAACTAGAATTGAAGGAGGCAAATAAGTGATGAATTATGATTTCAGAGCCATTACGAAGGATGATATACCCTTAATGACGGATTTATTAGTGGCTAGACAACTTCTTGAAAGTGAGACGTACCCTTTTTTGAATAACCGCTGTCTAAATAAGAAATACATCACAGGTAAGTTTCAGGAATTATTTGAAGATAGTAAAATTATCGGGTTCGCTGCATATAATCAAAATGAATTTGTGGGGTATCTAGTGGGAGAGATCAAAGAAAACAACGGTGCAAGCAGATATGCATCGGTTCCCTATGAGGGGCTTGCGATCAGAGAGGATCAGCCGTTAAACCTTATAAAACACTTGTATGCAAAGGTTTCGCTACTTTGGACTCAATATGGCTGCTTCGAGCACTCTGTTTTCGTGCCTCTGGGGAGCAGTGTGTACTATGAGGCATTTATTCAGTTGAGTTTTTCGATTGAGCAAGTACATGCAGTAATGAGCCTAGCGAGATACACACCTTTTACAAACGTCGGGAATGTTGCTGTTCGTATTGCTAATAGAGACGACCGGGAAGCGCTGGGAAGAATGTCCGGAATCATTGCTGAGTTTCACAACGATGCTCCGGTGTTTATTCCTATTCTCCCCGAAGAATTAGAAAAAAGAAAAGAAGGGTTTAAAAGCTTGGTGGATGAAGAGGATATCGTTCTTATTGCAGAAAAAGATAATAAGGAAGTAGGCTTTCATGATTATGAAGCTGTTTCCCCGGATTTAATGAAACCCGATGAGGCAGCAGAGCTATGTGTTGCAGGTACTTATACATCGGAAATGGGAAAAGGAATTGGCAAAAAATTAATGAATGAAGGGTGCAAGGTCCTAAAAGAAAAGAGATATGAATACATAATTACCGATTGGAGAATAACCAATATCGCATCTTCCTCATTTTGGCCTAAGTGCGGATTTAATACAGTGACTTACAGAATGGCTAGAACCATTGACCGGGATTATGCATGGGCGAATTTTTCTAATCCAAGGATTAAAGGGAGCTAAGAAATCTTACGGGATTTCTTTTTTTTTATACAAAAAAATAATCAGTTGGATGTATGCATTTAAGAGTTCTTTAAAACCCACAAAAGAGTATTTATACCGAGAACTTCGGGCACGGGAACCTTTATCCCTTTACGTCCCTTCGGAGCAATCTAATGCCTGCAGTTGCTGACCTTTTAGCTTCAGGGCTCCCTTAGCACTGATTGAGCATCAAAAAAATTCACAGAAAGTGAAAAAGAATAACATGTATGGTACCAATAACTTTATGAGCAGAAAGGTTAGTATTGTGACCATAAAAATCATCCTGGAAAAGTTTGAAAATAACTTATCAACAAAAAAGAGGATTTATGGTTATAAATATCGAATTATGTAATTAATTATCTAAACTTATTGTAGACACTCCACGACATCTTGAGGAAAAGAATATTATTTATCGAAATTGATTGTAGTAGGGAGTTGTTAGAATATGGCCAACAAGAAAGAAAAAGATCAGTATTGTATCAGTTACGGCATAGGTTTCGGACTGCTTTTCGGCAGTTTAGCGGGAGTCATTCTTAACAATATCGCCTTGTGGTCTGGAATAGGCCTGCTCCTTGGGATAATCATCGGTGCACTGATGGACTTTAGTAAAAGCAAAGGATAAAGTGAAGAGAAAACGTTGGGCTGGACCATGGAACAGGAGGGTGTACTAAATGGATTTTGTGATTCGATTAGAAGAAGAAAAGGATTTTGAAAAAGTGGAATTTCTCACAAGAGAAGCTTTCTGGGATCTTTATGGGCCGGGATGTGATGAGCATTTAATCGTTCATAATTTAAGAAAATCACCGGCCTTTGTGAAAGAGTTGAGTTACGTGGCAGAGAAAGACAACCATATTATCGGCCATGTCATCTATAGCATGGCGAAAATTAGCAATGGAAATAATCATGATCATGAGGTTCTATGTATGGGTCCAATTTGCGTGTTGCCTGAGTATCAAGGTAAGGGCATTGGTTCCCGGCTGTTGGAAGAAACACTTAAAAAAGCTAAAAAAATCGGATATAACGGGGTCGTGATCTTCGGGAATCCCAGGTATTATGAGCGGTTTGGATTTGGAAATGCTGAAAGGTACAATATTCAAACCGATACGGGAGAAAATTTTGATGAATTCATGGCATTGGAATTACAGGAAAATGGACTACAGGGGATCATCGGGAAATTCCATATAGACAAGGCCTTTGTGGTAAAAGAGGATGAGCTTCAAGCCTTTGAAAAGCGTTTTCTCCATAAAGAGAAAAACTTTAGTGAATAGTAATTCAAGGAAGGTGGGATGAGATTGAATAACAATGAAAATTTTAAAAAGTGGAGCAAACTAGGTTTTTTAGCAGGTTCAGTAGTTGTAGTAATACTAATTGTCGGGTTTGTAAATCTTGGAATAAGAAGTAGTTTCTCGCTTTCCCATATGGATGAACAAGTAATAAGCATATATCTTAATAAGGAAGTAATGGATCCGAGTTTTGGCGGGGAAGTGTTTAACGCATATGAAGTACTGAAAAATGATAAAAATCAAAGCGAAGTTTATATTTGGGCACTGATTCAGGAGTACTACGAAAGCGATAGCGGATTTGAGCCGGGTACAGGGATGTCCGTACCCATGGTTCTGCATGTGGATTGGGAAGAAGATTCATTGGAAATCAAGAGTCACACTATACCCCGTGACGGAAGTTATTATCCGGAAGATATTAAGGCATTGTTCCCTAAAAGGATCCAAGAAAAAATCCTTAACTACCCTTCAAGACACATAGAAAAACTATTAAACGACATAGAAGGGAAAGTAAAAACAGAATAAAAATCTCAAACTTATAGTTATAAATGATGGGTGCTAATTGTAATAACATAGAAGAGAAGCAGTGGTTCATGAGGTTCAATGTGACCAGAAAGGATGAGTTAAATGGGTTTAGCCGATCAGATACAAGAAATATCGATTCAAGAGGGTATTACTTATTTTGGCGTGGGAGATTTATCCAAAGTAAAAGAGGCTATCCTTAATCAGTGGGGATTGAATATTAAAAATTTTCCCTTTGCAATTTCATTGGGAATTTCACTAAATAACTATATTGTAAATCAATTACCACAAAGGTCGGAACCGTCGGTTGCCATAAGCTATAAGCACCATGCTTATGATGTGGTCAATCAACGTTTGGACTTAGCGGCCTCCGTTATAAGTGATTTCATACAGCAACAAGGGTATACGGCGCTTCCGATTCCTGCCTCAAAACAAGTGGATGAAGATCGAATGCTTGGTGCTTTTTCACATAAAATGTCAGCGGGACTGGCTGGACTGGGATGGGTCGGGAAGAGCAGTCTGTTGATTACGCCGGAACATGGACCTCGAGTACGTTGGGCAACAATTTTGACCGATGCTCCACTAAAACCCACAGAAGAGCTTATGCAAAATCGATGTGGAGATTGCACCGCTTGTGTAGAGATCTGCCCGGTAAAGGCAATAACCGGGAAACCTTTCGTGGAAGATGAACCACGGGAAATAAGATTTGATGCGAAAAAGTGCGAGGAATACCTTGAGAAAATGAAATCTGAAAGACAGTTGGATGTCTGCGGAATGTGTTTATATGTCTGTCCCCATGGAAGACAATAACACGGTTTTGATTCTTTTTGGGTGTTTGAGTCTACAGTTCTAGGGGATATAGATAGTATAATACGTTTAAATAATAAATATGACAAGGAGTGTGCCTCTTTGAAGCCTATTAGAAAAACAAAATTATTTGGGTTTCTATTTTTTGCAGGTTGTTTATTGGCATCGGTTTATCTTGCAAACTATTTTAATATGCTGCCTAAGGAATACTACTCCGCTGAGGAATTTGGCATACAAACCGTAACAAGTTCCGTAGACTTTAACAATAACGGGATCGATGACTATAGGGACATTGTGATTGGAGCACGTATGGATGCAGAAAACAAACCAAAGTATGACGGCTCTTATCACGCCGGGGGATATCCGCCGGAGGATATAGGGGTTTGTACGGATGTGGTTTGGCGGGCTTTTAAAAATGCAGGATATAATCTGAAAGAAATGATCGATGAAGATATAAATAACCATACGGATCTATATCCAAGGGTGGGAGGTACACCGGATCCCAACATCGATTTCAGACGGGTCCCGAATTTGAAAGTGTTTTTTGAACGATATGGAGTTTCTCTTACACTGGATCCTTCTGAAACAGCACAGTGGCAACCGGGGGATATAGTAACCTTTGGAGATAAACATATTGCCATCATTTCCGATCGCCGCAACAAAAATGGGATTCCCTATATCATTCATAACGGTGGACAACCGAGGAGAGAAGAAGATGCTTTAACCAGATACAGACCTGAGATTAGCGGTCATTTCCGATTCGATGCAAGTAAAATAAACGAAGCTGATTTAATTCCAATTGAAAACGAGGCCATCATGAATTTCTCAAACAACAGGAGGCTGAAGAAATATTTCCCTATGTATGTTTGGCGGATATCGCTCTGAGTGATGCCTTTGGTTGGGGACTTATAAGAACACAAACAATCGGAGATGGGTGTGAATACTGTGACTTCAGGTTTAAAAAAGGATCGGTGACAAAAATCACGTCGAATAATTCAATCGTTCAAAATGTTATAAATCAAGTGACTTTTTATACTTCCTTTGTACGTCCACAGTACACCTTCCCATGTAAAGGATTTTATCGAAGGACTTAGACCCTCCCAAGGGAGTATCACTTTTTTCGTTCAGTCGGGATTTCCTGAAAGCAGCCAGTCCTAACATTTGGAAGCTTATTTGGACAGTTGGCAAAAAGGTTGCGAAGAACCTACTTGGGCACGATGATAAAAGGAGGGGTGGAAGGGCTGAAAGCCCGCCCTCTGCAGTCCCGGCAAAAAATGATCGAACCCATGGTAAATATGATAGAATATCTTTTAAGTAGTGGAGAAGTTATCAAGGATCAATGCTTACACCTAGGGNAACTAGTTCGGTTGGGCCTTGTGGGAAAAGTCTTCTTAAAAACCGGGATCATCAATTTTTACTGGGATCAGCAGCTAAAAGCCAACAACGCTTTTGAGTTAATAAATCTTCAACCTAATCAAAAGGCTTCCGGGAAAGAATCTGTGAAAATGAAATGAAGTTTAGATTCAAAGCGGAACCGACCATAGGAGCATTAAAAATATAAAGACCACCATCATGTAGTTTGCCGCCTGAAAAGAGAGTTCAAAGCCCCGTACTTTTCGAAAAAAGGAGGAAGTAAGGGGAAATAGACGGATAAGAAAATAGGCACTCACAAGATATAGCAGAAAAAAGCTCCAGGCTCCGAGGGAAAATGGTTTCCCGTAAAAGTGCAGTCCTCCGAAGTTTGGAAAAATCAATTGGTACAGATTTAAAAACACAATCCCTGCAGTCAGAATTCCAAGGGCGAGCCGTTCATAAATACTGACGGCTAGAGATGTTAGGGAACCGCGGGGAATGAAAATCTGCAAAAGTCTTCCATAGAGGATTATGGTGCCCAGGTTGATTACATGATAGCCGAAGTAAAACAGCGGTTGATCCCGAAGCATAGTTCCGATTAAAGCTTTTCCCTGATAGCCCAGAAGCATGGGGGTTCCCATAATGGATAAAATTCCAAAGATCATCACACTGCCCACGATGGGCATGCGGTGCAAAACCCCCCGGATCCTATCAAGATCGTAGGTTTTATAATTTCTAACGATGGAACCCGCCCCTAAAAATAATAAAATCTTCAAAAATCCGTGATTGACAATATGCACCATGGCTCCGGAAACCCCTTCCGATGTAGGGACTGCCAAAGAGCTGAGGCCCATGACGATAAATCCGATATGGGAAATGGTGCTAAAGGCCAGCAAGCGTTTGATATTGGTTTGACTGATCCCGAAAAACAAGCCGCACAGTGCGGTGATCATTCCCAGGAAAATGAAAAAATCTTTATAGGCCTCCATAGGAAAGACCTGCTGGATTTTATATAATCCCAGGACTCCGCTTTTTACCATGATTCCCGAAAGTATGGCGGAGATACTGCTGGTGGCCACACTATGGGCCCGGGGCAGCCAGTTGTACACCGGAAAAAAGGCGGATTTCACACCCATGGATACGCACATCAAGACAAATATCAAGATCACCGTGGGGTCCTGATCCATGTCCGATAAGGCTTCCTGTACCCGACCCATATGAAGGGTCCCCGTCAAACGGTAAAGCATACTGAGTCCGATCAGAAACAATAAAATTCCCGCGGTATTAAAAACGATATAGTAAATACCGGCTCTTAAGGAAGGGCCGTCTTTTTTGTAAATAATTAATATACCCGAAAGAATCGTTGCAATTTCAATAAAAAGAAACCGGTTGAAAAAATCGTGGGTATGGACAATGCCCATAAACACGCCTTGTAAAAATAATAAAAAGAAGTAATAACTTGAAGACTGTTTTTGATGGGGCCAGCTGTAAAGGATTACCGAGAACCATAACACCACCGATAATAGCCCGTAGCCGTAGGTAAGGGTATTGGAAATTAAGGTGATATTGAGTTTATCGCCGAAGGCTCCGAGGACGAGATAATACTCTCCTTCCGGCAGATAAAAGGGAAAGTAACGAATCCCTGCAACCAGCAGAGCTCCTTGGGCAATAAAGGCTAAAAGATTACCCTTGGGGTTATTCATCAGATAAATGACAATGGCGAAAATAATCGGAATCAGAATTGCAAAAAGGGGATAATAACTCATTGGTTATCCTCCTTTTCCAAAAGAATCTTCCAATCCAGGGTACCGTACTGGTGATAGATTTTAATGCTCATCATCAAGGCTAAAGCGGTTACGGAAGCGCCGATAACAATAGTGGTAATCATCAGTGCCTGGGGCAGAGGGTCCACCGCTTCCCCTCCTAGGGAAGTGATAATCGGAGCGGTGCCTTCCGGCAGATAAAACAGGCGAAGGAAAAAAAGAATCACCGCGGCCTCCAGCACATTAAGAAATATGATGGATTTGATCAAGTGACGACTGGTGGCCAAACCGTAAAGCCCCAGACCGATCATCAATAGAATTAATGAGAGCTGCAACATCTATTTTCCCTCCTTTATAAATCGGATAAATATAATGGTTAAACCCGAGGAGACCTTCAGTCCGATTAAAAGATTCAGTAAGACCAAAAACAATCTTCGAAATTCCGGATCCACAGACCCGGAAAAGAAGTTGGTAAAGGGAGCGCCTCTGGTAAATAAGCTGATTAAACCCAGGCTTAACAGGCATAAAAACAGGATTTTTTCCAGTCGGTTCAAGGGATCGGTATTTTCCGAAGCCTTTTCCGGAATATATACGGAAATTAACCGGGCGGTAGCCAGGATGACGCCACCCTGAAAGCCTCCTCCGGGGCTGAGATCTCCAAATACGATAATGTAAAATCCGAAGAGCAGCATAAAAGGATAAAGTATTCGGCTGACCGCAAGAATGCTGTCGCTGTCCTTCGGTACTGCGGCTTCCTTTGCCCGGGGGAAGGATTTTGAAAAACCGGAGGAGCGGGACATATATAGCACCCCCGCTGCGGAAATCAGAAGGATACCCGCTTCGAAAATGGAATCGAAAAGCCGATAATCCAACAAAATCGCAGCCACCAGGTTTTTGGATGCGGTTTCGTCATAGCCCCGGTGGATTACGGTCTCGCCAATGGAGGTTTCCGGGAAAGAATCTGCTAAGGGTGCCGTAGCCGTAAGGGCATAAAGAAAAATAAAACCGAACATTAACAGCAGCATCAGTTTCTTAATCATAAATTTCATCCTCCTCTACGACCTCAAATCGAATGCGAGGATCCTCGAGAAGCAGACGCTGTAATTTATGGTGAAGAACGCTGCTTTTTTTCATGATAAATACGTACTTACCGTCCCGGTGACTTTTGACAATGATCAAATCCACATTCCGTTCCCGAAAAGCTCCTTTGATATGCATATGATGCTCGAAAAAAATATCCAGAGTCAGATTAAAGGAATTCGTAAACCGTTCTAGGAGTTTAAACCCCGGGGAGTCTTCCTTTTCACTGAAAAACCCATCTTCCACCCGGCTGACCACTACAAAGTTCTTCTGCTTTCCCAAGGCAATGATAAAAAACAGCGGCAAAAGGGCGCTGCCGATGGCGATTTCCGCTAGGGCCACGTCATAGGCGTGGTAAAGAAAATAAAGCACCGACATCAGCAGGGAAAAAACGGCGAAATAAATAATCAAACGAAGGGATTCCTTTTCCCGAAGCATAATGATGATAAAGAAAATGATTAGACCGTAGAGTATCAGATACATCGTGTTGCACCTCGCTTTGGTCTTTTGACCGGTTGTTTTTCGGATCGAAAGATTAGTCTTCTTAGGAAGGTCGTTTAGCTTGCGGAGTTTTTTAAGACTCTTTTTCCGCCCTGTAGTCCGTTGAAGGATTCTCCTTAGCTTTTAAAGGGATTCCGTTGATTAATGCAGAGCGCCCGATGAACTGACTGTTTAAGGGGTTGGTGATCAGGAAAAAAAGCAGGATTACTAATAGCTTCAAAGTTTCCCACTGCAAGCCGATCCGAAACACCAGGGCAAGAATAATAGAGAAGAAGGCAACGGTGTCGATCTTAGCGGCCACTAATATTTTTAAGTAGATGCTTTGAAAGCGAAAAAGGCCAATCACCCCGAAGATCAAAAAAATCCAGGAAATAATGAGAAAAAAATTGCTGATCATTTTTGGCGGCCTCCTTCCATCAGAAATCGGGTAATCAAAGTGACGGCTAGAAAACCTACAATGGAAAAGGTTAGAGCGATGTCGAGGAAAAAGAAATTATCCCGCTGCAAACCGATCAACAAAAGCAGTAAAACGGTTTTTCCGCTGATCAGGTTTAACGCCAGGATCCGCTCCCAAATCGTAGGGCTGAAAATGAATTTTATACTGATGACTCCTATCGCCAGGAGAAGAAGGAAAATGGTAAAATCGATCATCGAATCCCTCCTTTTAAAAAGGGCTGTTCCAGTCGGGTTTTAATATCTTTTTCTATGGTTTTACCCTGTTGAAAATCATTTTTGGCTGAAAGAACCAACAGGCGATTTCGCCGCTGATCCAAGGTGATGGTTCCCGGAGTAAGGGTTATGGAATTGGCAATCAAGGTGGTGATAAATAAATTGTTATTCTCCAAGTCCATGGAAAAAATAATGGGGTCATCATTGCCTTTGATAATGGTCACCAAAAGGCAAAATCCGGAATAGTACATATCTAAAATAAGGCGGAAGCTGTGACGAAATAGAAGCCAAAAAGAGGGGAGGGTAAAAAAAGAGCCCTGTTCATGATAATAGGCCCCCTTCGATAATAACACCACCAATAAGGAAAACAGGCCTCCAATAACAATATTGCTAGGGGTAAGACTAAGGGAAAAAATCAACCAAACCCCCAGCATAAATCCAAAGAGCTTTAATTGAAAAATTCTTTTATCCATGATTATACCCCCTTCATTTTCGAAGTCGTCGTTAAATCACCCGTCCCCGGTCCCATTTATTACCCCGGGCATCAATCAATTTCTCATCTTGTTAATGGGATCCACTTCGGTCCAGAGATAATCCCGGGCCAACATTTTATTTTTTTCATCGATAATTACGGCTTTGCAAAACCCAGGCCCT
>SL_8KL_010_SEDDRAFT_10004654_pt1 | contig 10963 bp, 9 predicted proteins | sample SodLakKL_010_SED_4_FD_11160 | JGI IMG/M metagenome (IMG submission 11160) | reverse complement strand
GTCTGCCTAAGTCGCTCAGACAGTTTGCGGCCATTTTGCCAAACCCCGGAGCCTGCAAGGATATATGTCGAAAAAAGTATACTTCACGGATTCAGGTTGATAGCACAAAAATAGTTTATAAACAGTTACACGACGTTTTCAGCAAGGGGGAAGGAAATGGGAGAAACCATACGTTTCGGAGTATCCCTGGACCTGGACCTTTTGTCCAGGTTTGACCATCTCTGTTCAGAGAAAAGTTACCAGACCAGGTCCGAGGCCATCCGGGACCTGATCCGCAATGCCCTGGTGCAGCAGCAGTGGGAGGATGAGTCCCAGGAGACTGTTGGTGTACTTTCCCTGGTCTACGACCACCACCAGAGTGATCTCACCAAGAAACTGACCCGCATCCAGCACGACGCCCTGGATCTGGTAATAACTTCACTGCACGTGCACCTGGATCATGACAACTGCCTGGAGGTATTGATTCTGCGGGGAGCGGGCAGGGATATCCGGCACATGGCCCAGAAGCTCTCATCTACCAAGGGAGTCAAGCACGGCAACCTCAATATGGCCACTACAGGCAAGGATTTGCTCTAATGCAGGATGTTCAGAGCGGTATGCCGGATTTCCCCCTGCCCATTGACCGGGTTGGTGTAAAGAATCTCAAGGTGCCTCTTCTTGTCCAGGACCGCCTGCACGGGCAGCAGCACACAGTGGCGGATGTGGATCTTTGCGTGGATTTACCCGGAGAGTTCAAGGGCACGCACATGAGCCGTTTCCTGGAGTCCCTCAGCCACTGGTCCAAGGTTCTGACCTATGAGAGTATCAAAGAGCTCCTGGCGGAGATCATTTATCGTCTTGAGGCCCAGAAGGCGCTCCTGCGCTTTGACTTCCCCTATTTTTACTCCCGCAGAACCCCGGTAAGCGGGCATGAATTTTTAATGGATTATAAGTCCTTTCTGGCCGGAGAGTTCTCCATGGGGGAGATCAAGATGACCCAGGGCGTGGAAGTGCCGGTAATGACTGTCTGCCCCTGTTCACTGGCCATCAGCCAGCAGGGGGCCCACAGTCAGAGGGCTTATGTGAAGATCAAATGCGGGTACAAGGGGCTTTTGTGGCTGGAGGAACTCATCGACATCGGCATGTGTGCCGGTTCTTCTCCGGTTTACCCCCTGCTCAAGAGAGAGGATGAAAAGTACGTTACGGATGAAGCCTTTGCCAATCCGACTTTTGTAGAGGATGTTGTGCGTTGTGCAGCTTTCCGTCTGAGCAGGAACTCCAGGATTCTGTGGTATGAAGTGGAAGTGGAAAGCTTTGAATCCATTCACAATCACAGTGCATATGCTACCATTACCGGCAGGGGAAAGCAGTAAAGTCCGGGGTTTGATTTTATTACTTGATACGTGTATTGAAAAATTAGATTTCTTAGAAAATTCAATCAGGAGCATATATGGCCAAGAAAACGCAATCAGCCGAAGACCTGCGCAAGGAGGCCCTGCAGACAGCCATTACCACCATCGAGCGTAAGTATGGACAGGGTTCGGTCATGCGTCTCTCAGACGAGGCGCATCAGGCCATCCCTTCCATTCCCACCGGCTCCATAGGGCTGGATCTGGCCCTGGGCATCGGTGGCATTCCCCGGGGCAGGGTTTCGGAAATCTACGGACCTGAATCCTCGGGCAAGACCACCCTGGCCCTGCATGTAATTGCCGAGGCCCAGAGAAAGGGAGGGGCAGCGGCCTTTATAGATGCCGAGCACGCCCTGGATGTAAATTATGCCAAACGCCTGGGAGTAAAGACTGAAGAATTGCTGGTTTCCCAGCCTGATTACGGGGAACAGGCTTTGGAGATCTCCGACCTGCTGGTACGATCCGGAGGTCTGGATGTAATTGTTGTAGATTCAGTGGCTGCTCTTATTCCCCAGGCCGAGTTGGAGGGCAGCATGGGTGAAAGCCAGGTGGGGGGACAGGCCAGGCTCATGTCTCATGCCATGCGTAAGCTTACCGGTACAATACACCGCTCCAAAACCTCTCTTATTTTCATCAACCAGATCCGCATGAAAATCGGCTCCATGGGATACGGCAGCCCCGAAACAACCAGCGGCGGCAACGCACTCAAGTTTTATGCCTCGGTACGCCTGGATATCCGAAAGATCCAGACACTCAAGGACAAGGATGAAGTAGTGGGTAACCGGGTCAAGGTCAAAACTGTCAAGAACAAGGTAGCCCCGCCCTTCAGGGAAACCCAGTTCGATATCCTCTACGGCCAGGGCATCTCCAGGGTAGGGGAACTCCTGGATATGGGAGTGGAGCATGGGGTGGTGGACAAGAGTGGAGCCTGGTTCGCCTTCGGCTCTGAGAGGCTTGGCCAGGGCCGGGAAAACGTGCGGGCGTTTCTGCAGGATAACGATGAAATCCGTAAGAATATTGAAAACCAGCTTTTGATCCAACTGGGAGTTTTGCAGCCTGAAGAAGCCCAGCAGGGACAGAGCGATGCGCAGGACAGGAGTTGAGCAGGTGCTTAGTGCAGCAGAGATCAGGGAAAAGTTTCTTAAGTTTTTTCAGGAAAACGATCATACAGTGGTTCCCAGTTCTCCGCTTATACCAGCGGATGATCCCAGCCTGCTTTTTACCAATGCCGGCATGGTGCAGTTTAAAAAGGTGTTTCTGGGACAGGAAAAAAGGGACTACACCCGGGCCGTCACCTCCCAGAAATGCCTCAGGGTAGGGGGAAAGCACAACGATCTGGAAAATGTGGGACGTACCAGGAGGCACCACACCTTTTTCGAGATGCTGGGCAACTTTTCTTTTGGCGACTATTTCAAGGAAAGGGCCATAGATCTGGCCTGGACCTTTCTGACCCGGGAACTGGGACTGGACCGGAACAAGCTCTTTATTACCATATTTCAGGATGATGACGATGCCCACAAGCTGTGGCAGGAGGTGGCCGGAGTTTCGCCCGAGAGGATTTACCGCCTGGGGGAAAAAGACAACTTCTGGTCCATGGGGGATACAGGTCCCTGCGGACCATGCTCGGAAATACTCTATGACCAGGGAGAGGGTGTGTCCTGTGGACCTGACTGTGCCATAGGGGTCTGCGACTGCGACCGCTATCTGGAGATATGGAACCTGGTTTTCATGCAGTACGACCGGGACCAGGAAGGCAACTTAAATCCCCTGCCCCGGCCCAGCATAGACACGGGCATGGGCCTGGAGCGCATCAGCGCGGTCTGCCAGGGGGTATATTCCAATTACGATACCGATCTTTTAAAAAGCCTCATAATGGATACAGCCCGCAAGTCCGGCAAGGAATACGGCCGGGATCAGGATGACGACGTGGCCCTGGCTGTAATAGCCGATCACGCCCGGTCCTCGGCCTTCATGATCGCCGACGGTATCCTGCCCTCCAACGAGGGACGAGGCTATATCCTGCGTCGGCTTATTCGCAGGGCCTTTCGTTTCGGCAGGCACCTGGGACTGGTGGAACCCTTTCTGCACCAGACAGTGCAGGTGGTGGTTCAGGATATGTCCATGGCCTACCCGGGACTGGAAAAAGGCCGGGATTTCATGGTTCGGGTCATCCGGCAGGAGGAGGAAAGGTTTTCCGAGACCCTGGAGAAAGGTCTGGTTCTCCTGGAAGAAGAACTAAAGAAGCTGGAATCCCTGCAGGTGAACACCGTGCCCGGGGAAACAGCCTTCAAGCTTTACGATACTTACGGATTTCCCCTGGATATAGTAAACGATATCGCTGAGAAACGCGGTTTCAATGTGGACGAAACCGGGTTTCAGGAATGCATGCAGGATCAGAGGCAACGGGCCAGGGCCGCCTGGAAAGGATCGGGGGACGCCGGGCTGGGAGAGTTTTTGAGCAGTCTGGAGGGGGAACTGCCTCAAACCAGTTTCGTGGGCTACGACCGTCTTCAGGAGCAGGGGGAGATAGTTCTTCTGGTGGACCAGGAGGGCCGCAGCAGGGAGACCCTCAGCCAGGGGGAAAAGGGCTGGCTGGTGGCCACCAGGACACCTTTTTACGCTGAATCCGGCGGTCAGGTGGGAGACCGGGGACGCATTCAGGGGGCCCGGGGTCAGGCCATGGTCCGGGACACTCAGGACCAGGCCGCAGGTGTTGTGGCCCACCTGGTGGAGGTAAGCCGGGGAGAGGTGCACAAAGGCGACGTGGTGGATCTGACTGTTGACGAAGGGCGCCGCGTGGCCACGGCCAGGAATCATACAGCGACTCACCTGCTGCATCTGGCTCTTCGCCGCGTATTAGGGGAGCACGTGCATCAGGCCGGATCCCTGGTGGATGAAAAAAGGCTCAGGTTCGACTTTACCCATATCCAGGCCCTGACGAAAGAAGAGCTGGAGAGGATCGAAGAGGAAGTCAACGCTGCCATTTTATCCGATTACCAGGTTCAGGTAAGGAAAATGGATTACTCCCAGGCGGTGCAAGAGGGGGCCATTGCCCTGTTCGGCGAAAAATACACGGACAAGGTCCGGGTGGTCTCGGTGGGCAACATTTCCATGGAGCTCTGCGGGGGCACACATCTGGATTCCACGGCCCAGGCCGGGACTTTCTGCCTGGTGAGCGAGTCAGCAGTGGGTTCCGGGATGCGCAGAATTGAAGCCCTTACCGGCTGGGATGCCCTGAACTACTGGAGAGGTATGCGCAAAAGCGTCAATTCCCTGCAGGAGACCCTGAAGGTTGCCCCGGATCAGCTTGTGGACAAGGTTCAGGCCTTGCAGGAGCAGGTGCGCGAGCTGGCCAGGGAAAACAAGGCGTTGTCCCAGAAGATTTCAGCTGAGCAGGGCAGGGATATCGTCTCGGAAAAGAAGATGGTAGGCCGGGTGCCGCTTATTGCCCAAAAGGTGGATGTGGGTGATGTGGATGGACTCAGGGGTCTCATGGACGATATCCGGTCCAAGCTGGATTCCGGTGTGGCCATGCTGGGCACCCAGAACAAGGGCAAGCCCATGCTTCTTCTGTACGTGAGTAAAGACCTGCACGACAGCTTTACCGCTCCGGAGCTTGTCAAGGAGGTGGCCAAGGAGATCAAGGGCGGCGGTGGCGGACGTCCGGATCTGGCCCAGGCCGGGGGGTCCGATGCCCAGGGCCTGGACAGGGCCATAGAGCGCCTGGAGGAAATCCTGGCTGAGCGTATGAAGTCAGAGGTCAGAGGTCAGTAATCAGAGGTCAGAGGGCAGCAGTTTATGTCTGCTTTTGCTCTGGTAATGGGCAAAAGAAGAATGCAGTTGCATCAGAGTACAGGGTAAATGCGGATCAGGCATAGGCCTGCAGCATGGGCGGCCCGGGCGGAGTAAGATCCATGTTTTTCTGCTTCTGGTAGGCCCTGAAAGCAGTACCAGGATCCGAAGTGCCGGGGTTGAAGGCCTGGGGAGCGCTTGAGGATAGCCTGTGTACGTCTCCGGCTTCGTGCATGGCGTGTACAAACTTCTGTTCCGGGGCAAGACCGGGAGGAGTTTTGGGCAGTTCAATTTTTTCGGTGCTGTATTCAAGGGAAATGTTTTTCCACTTGAAGCCCATGGACTTCTGGATGCTTTTCACCCTGGACATGCCCTCGGTTTTTTCCGGGAGGGAGGTCTTTTTCTCCACCAGGGAGTAGAAAGCGGCCGGAGGTCCGGTTGCAGATGTAATTTGAGTCATTGGGCCTGCTCAAACAGTCAAGGCCGGGGCAAATCAGGAGAAATACCCCGGATTAATTTATATACGTTATTCTATAACCATTTATTTGTTTCAGGCAAGATTTTTTTGTCTGAAAAAAACCGGGCGGTTTATATGGGAAAAATAATCCAGAAAAGAGTTTTGATCCCCAAAAGAGTTACAGAGATGACTATAAAAGCGCCAGTTATTGCCTCCAAGGCCAGACCGGGCAATTTTGTGGTGCTGCGGCTGAGCATGAAAGGAGAGCGCATTCCCCTGACCATTGCCGATGCAGACCCGGAAAAAGGGCATATTGTCATCGTGTACCTGATAATGGGCAAGACCACGGCTCTTCTGGATACCATGCAAGAGGGGGATGTGATCCTGGATCTGTGCGGCCCCCTGGGCCGGCCCACCAGCATCAAAAAGCAGGGCACAGTGGCCTGTGTGGGCGGTGGCACTGGTATCGCCGCCCTGCACCATATAGCCAAGGGCAATTTTCAGGCGGGAAACAAGGTGGTCTCAGTTATCGGGGCCAGGAGCAAGGATCTTTTACTTTTCAAGCCGGAGCTGGAAAAGATCTCCCACGAGGTCCTGGTATCCACCGATGACGGCAGCATGGGGCACAAGGGCATGGTCACCGAGGTGCTCAAGGAGTACCTGGACCGGGACCCGGATGTAAAAGAGGTCATCGGGGTGGGGCCGGTGCCCATGATGCGCTCAGTGGCCAATGTTGCCGAGCCTTACGGCATAAGGACTTTGGTGAGTCTTAATTCCATTATGGTTGATGGAATCGGCATGTGCGGGTCCTGCCGGGTGAACGTGGGTGGGGAGATACGCTTTGCCTGCGTGGAAGGACCGGAATTCGAAGCTTCCCAGGTGGATTTCGACGAACTCATGATGCGGCTGCAGGCCTTCAAGTCCCAGGAAAAAGAAGCCATGGAACTGTTCGAGAAAAAAGAGCTGTCGTGATTATGCAGAAAAAAGCCAAGACCAAGATCAGTCCCAGGGTTTCCATGCCCATGCTGGACGCTGTGGAAAGGGGCAGAATGTTTTCCGAGGTGGCCCTGGGCTACAGCCTGGAACAGGCCGTAGTTGAGGCGGAGCGCTGTCTGCAGTGCAAGAAGCCCACCTGCATCAAGGGATGCCCTGTGGATGTGGACTGTAAAAGCTTTATCCGAAGGGTGGCCCGCAAAGACCTGGAAGGAGCCTTTGCCAAGATAAAGGAAACCAACAGCCTGCCGGCTATCTGCGGCCGGGTCTGCCCCCAGGAGAATCAGTGCGAAAAAACCTGTAAGTTGCGCCCCACAGGACAGCCCATAGCCATAGGACGTCTGGAGAGATTTGTGGCGGACAACTATTATGCCCACACTTCATGCGAGGAAGAGACCGGAGCTGACGTCTGCGTTCCAGTTGATGAGAACATCAGGGTGGCAGCAATCGGTTCCGGACCAAGCAGCCTGACCCTGGCCGGATACCTGGCCGCCAACGGAGTAAAAGTGAGTGTGTTTGAAGCTCTGCATTCCCCGGGTGGAGTTCTTCTGTACGGCATACCTGAATTCAGGCTGCCCAAGGCTGTGGTGCAAAGAGAGATAGATTCCCTGAAAAACCTGCAGGTAGATTTTTTGTGCAACTATGTGGGCGGAAAGAGCATGACCCTGCCCGAGCTTTTCCAGCAGGGATACAAGGCTGTATTTCTGGGAGTGGGCGCTGGTCTGCCCAAATTCATGAATCTACCCGGGGAAAATCTCATCGGTATTTACTCTGCCAACGAGTATCTCACCAGGGTCAATCTTATGTTCGGTTACAAGTTCCCGGAGTACGACACCCCGGTTCCTCCGGGCAGAAATGTGGTGGTCATCGGAGGGGGCAACGTGGCCCTGGATGCGGCCCGTACCGCTCTTCGGCTGGGTGCGGAGAGGGTGCGGGTGGTTTACAGGCGCACCAAGGGGGAGATGCCGGCCAGGCAGGAAGAGCTGGAGCACGCCCTGGAAGAGGGCATCGAACTGGAGATTCTGTCGTCCCCCCTGTCCTTTCACGGAGATGACCAGGGGGTACTCAACAAAATGGTCCTGCAGCGTATGGAACTGGGCAAACCAGACGACTCTGGGCGTAGAAAACCCGTGCCCATAGAAGGCGATACTTTTACCCTGGACACAGACCTGGCCATTATGGCCGTGGGAACCGGGGCCAACATGGTCCTGACCCAGACCACCCCGGAACTGGAGCTAAACGAGCGGGGCTATGTGCGGGCTGACCCGGACACCGGGGAAACCAGCATGAACATGGTCTTTGCCGGGGGGGACATCGTTACCGGGGCCGCCACCGTTGTGGAGGCCATGGGTGCGGGCAGGCGCTCAGCCAAGGAAATCCTGAAGAGGCTTAAGGGGTAATATGGCACAGATTGTGGGCGTGAAATTCAGGGACCAGGGCCAGATTTACTATTTCCAGGCCTCTCCCTTTGTGGTGCAGCCAGGGGACGGGGTTATTGTCAAGACAGAGGAGGGTCTGGGGCTGGCCAGTGTGGTGCAGGTCAAGGATAATCTGCCGGAAGGCTTTGCCCTGGAGGATTTAAAGCCCATATTCAGACTGGCCAATAAGGAGGACTTCAAGGTCCAGGAAGAAAACAAAGAGCTTGGCCGGGAGGCCTTTGCCTACTGTAGAAAATGTCTGGCAGATCGCGAACTGGACATGAAGCTGGTGGATGTGGAAGTCTTTTTCGACCGCAGCAAGATAATCTTTTACTTTACCGCTCCCGGCCGGGTGGATTTCAGAGATCTGGTCAAGGAACTGGTCAAAGTCTACCGTACCAGAATAGAGCTGCGTCAGATCGGGGTCAGACATGAGACCCAGATGGTGGGTGCCCTGGGCAATTGCGGTCAGGTATGCTGCTGCCGGCGGTTCATGCGTCAGTTTGCCCCGGTGACCATCAAGATGGCCAAGGATCAAAATCTCTTTTTAAATCCGGCCAAAATATCCGGGGTTTGTGGCAGGCTGTTGTGCTGTCTTAATTTTGAACAGCCCCACTACGCCCAGTTCCAGAAAAAGCTGCCCAAAATGGGCAAGAGATATAAGTGTCGGGAAGGCTACCTCCGGGTCATCCGGGCCAATCTTTTTCGGGAAAGCCTTACTGTCCTGGACGAGGAAGGCACGGAAAAGGAGGTCCCCTTGCAGGACTGGCAACAGATGCTGCAAAAGCCGGACAAAAAGAAGGAAAACAAGTAGGTTCGCACCTTCTTAAAACCATTCTGCGGGAATTGTCCGTATCAAGTCTGTGAATTAAAGAAAGCATGCAGGAGGCGTGTAAATTGGAAAGCTTTTTTGTTTCCACTCCCATATACTACGTAAATGCCAGACCGCACCTGGGCCATGCCTACACCACAATCGTGGCCGACAGCGTAAACCGCCTGCACCGTCTGCGGCAGCGAGACACGTTTTTTCTGACAGGCACTGACGAGCACGGGGACAAGATAGTGGAAGCAGCTGAGAAAAACGGCCTGGCCCCCAAGGAATATGCGGACAGAATAAGCGCCCTGTTCAAAGAGGCCTGGCCCTGGCTGGAAGTGGAGAATTCAGCCTTTATCCGCACCACTGACCCGGAACATGTTCAGTGCGTGCAGCACTTTCTTAATACAGTCTACGAAAAAGGGGACATATATTTCGGGGAGTACGGGGGGCATTACTGCTTTGGGTGCGAGCGCTTCTACATGGAAAAAGAACTTCAGGACGGACTCTGCCCGGATCACCTGGAAAAACCCAGATACCTCAAGGAAGAAAATTATTTTTTCCGCATGACCAGGTACCTGCCCGCTCTGCGTGAACATATCCAGAACAACCCGGATTTTATTCAGCCCGAGAGATATAGAAACGAGGTCCTGGGCATGCTGGGGGACGAGCTGACAGATCTGTGCATATCCAGGCCCAAATCCAGGCTGACCTGGGGCATAGAGCTGCCCTTTGACAGCAATTTTGTTACCTATGTCTGGTTCGATGCTTTGATAAACTATATCTCCGCCCTGGGCTGGCCTGACGGAGAGGCATTCAAAAAATACTGGCCCGGAGCGTACCATCTGGTGGCCAAGGATATTTTAAAGCCTCATGCCGTTTTCTGGCCCACCATGCTCATGTCCGCCGGGGTGAACCTGTACCAGGGTTTACGGGTGCACGGGTACTGGACAGTGCAGGAGGCCAAGATGTCCAAGAGCCTGGGCAACGTGGTCCAGCCCATGGACATGGTGGACAAATACGGTCTTGCTCCTTTTCGCTATTTTCTGTTGCGGGAGATGCAGTTTGGCCTGGATGCCAGCTTTTCCGAAGAGGCCCTGGTGAACAGGCTCAACTCAGACCTGGCCAACGACCTGGGCAACCTGAGCAACCGCATCCTGGCCATGACCAACAAGTATTTCCAGGGCCTGGTGCCGAAAAAATCCGAGCTGTCCCAGGAGGACCAGGAGGTGGTGGATGCCGGGCTGACCGCTCTGGATGAATACGTACGCCTGTTCGGGGATTTTCAGTTTTCCAAGGGTCTCAGTGTACTCTGGGCTTTCATCGGCAGGCTGAACAAATACGTGGATGCAAGCGCCCCCTGGGTACTTTACAAAGAGGGACAGACTGAGCGGCTGCAAAATGTCATGTACGTCCTGCTGGAAGGACTGCGCAAAATAGCCCTGCACCTGTGGCCGGTGATGCCGTCCAGTTCGGAAGAGTTGCTCAGTCAGTTGGGCACCGGTTTTGACCTGCACAAAGTGGATCTGGAGCAGGAGGCCGGACACTGGTCAGGCCTTAAGCCTGGAGTCCGGGTGGCCAAGAAATCCAATTTGTTTCCCCGCCGGGAGCTCGAGCTTAAGCAGGAGACAGGCAAAGAGAAAAAAGACGGGGCAAAAGCTGCAGAGTCGCCGCAAACTAGTCAGGTCAGCTTTGAGGATTTTCTAAAGCTTAATATGGTCACCGGCAGGGTGCTGCAGGCGGACAAGGTTCAGGGAGCGGACAAGCTGCTTAAGCTCGAAGTGGATATCGGTGAAAAAAAGCCTCGTCTTATAGTGGCAGGACTGGCCCAGCACTTCGAGCCCGGGGACATGCAGGGGCGTCAGGTGGTGGTGCTGGCCAATCTGGCACCCAAGAAGATCAGAGGGGTAACCTCCCACGGCATGGTTCTGGCAGTGCGCCATGGACAAGACATGGTCCTTCTGACCACCACTGAAGGCACTGAGCCAGGCAGTCGGGTAAGTTGACCGGGTACACTTCATGCATAAGGTTTACGAGGTCATAAACGACCTTTACGATGCCCTGCACTACGTATGGGAGCATGATCGGACCCGGCAGACAA
>SL_8KL_010_SEDDRAFT_10004653_pt1 | contig 10965 bp, 9 predicted proteins | sample SodLakKL_010_SED_4_FD_11160 | JGI IMG/M metagenome (IMG submission 11160) | reverse complement strand
TCTGCTTATGCTTACATTCCAGATGCCTATGTACAAGATGTAACAGACCCTGAACAAAGCCCAGTGGTGGATTCGCAAGAGGGGCTGGTACCTCTTGATGAGGGTGGGTTAGTAGGAACTGCTTTAGATTCCACGACCGGTATCGGCCAAATAAGGTATGACCCCGTACGAAACATAATGGGGACAGCCTTTACCACAATCTTTGGGTATTATAAGAGAGGTAAAGGAGGGGGTGATAGAGGCTCTTTCTTAGGGGATAATGCTAATAACCGTTTTGGTCATGTGNCTGATGCTGGGGATGAAAGATTACACATGCGCGTGGGAGGCACCTCGCGCACAATTACCCCTCAACTTGCTAATGATGAATGGCATGCTGTTTCTGTAAAACGAGATGGAACCACCTGGACTTCCCGTGCTAATAGACAAGAAGGTACAACAGGCACCAGTGATACTGTTTACCCTCTTGATGCTACCATTGGCATAGGTACTACAGCCAACCGCGCTCCTAATGGTATAATTGATGAGCTTCAGATTTACACTGAAGCTTTACCTGATGCTTACATAGACTCCACCGCAGATAACCTTCTCAATACGGATGCTCCTCGTGGTATAGTCACATGGGGTTATGTATTTTATCCTGAGGGGTTTGCGACGGGTGAACCTGAACTGGGCGAACCAGTCCTCCAAACACAACAATACCTAAATGCAGAAGACATTACTACAGGAGAACCTGCGTTACAAGAAACACGTTTAGTTGCTGAAGGGGATATAATTCCTGAAGACATACGTTTAGGCGCCCCTGTATTAGAAGAAAGTACCCTTTGGACTTTACATAAATTAGAAGGGGATGTGCTAACAAGTGCGGCCCCTATAATTGACCCAACTATCCTGCTTGTACAAATACATAGACTCCATGTCAATAATGTTAGTCTTGAGCCTCCTGTAATACAAGAGTCTGTAATTCATCAAACGCATCATTTAGAAATAGAAGACATCACCACGGGTGCTCCTGTTATAGATGAAAGTGTTATTCATCAAACGCATAACTTCGAAGACCAAGAAGGTATCTCCACAGAAGCTCCTGTTATAAATGACTCTTTCATTTGGCAGCTTCATAAAGTAGGCACAGGGGAGGATGTTGTAACAGGCGCGCCTGTTTTTGACCCTGAAACATTATTCATCCATCAAACTCATAACTTCATCCAAGAAGGCTTTTCTACAGGCGAACCTGTACTGAATGACTCTTTTATACATCAAACTCATCACATAGAAGATCAAGAGGAATTCACAGCCAATACACCTGTATTAGAAGATGCTTTTATGGGTAAAGGTCACTTGATCTTTACTGATGATTTGATTGCAGAACCCGCTGACTTGGGTGAACCTTCAATCTTTGAGAAACATCATTTTGATAGCCTTGACATAACATGGTTTCAACCTGAGCTTGGTGAATCCACCATTAGAGCCACCCATAAGTTTCAAGCGGAGGGGTTTGCCACTGGTGCGCCGAGTATAGAGATAGGTGTTGTAGTTTACCAGTCTCTTCATCCAGATGACATTGTTTGGGAAGCACCTATAATAGGTGAGGCTGAGCTTGGTCAAGGTCACCTTATAAAAGAAGAGCGGATAACCACTCGAATGCCAAAAGTGGGTGAGAGTGATATTGCTCAAACCCATAAGGACTTGAAACCTCGAGACATCCCGCGTTTCTTGGTTGTAGGTGGAGTGAGATTCGAACCTAAACTAGGTGAACCTACTTTACGTACTGAGCATCCTTTACAATCGGTAGACCTTGCTACGGATGAACCAGAAATAGGGAATCCTGAACTCACAGTTGTATTTCACTTTGATGCAGAAGGTATTGAAACTGACGTCCCTGTTGTCAATGAATCTACACTGACGCATGTGTATGTGTTTGACACAGAAAACATAATAGGAGAAGCCGCAGTACTAGATTCCGTTACAATAAGACAAGAGCATAAAGTACAAGGGGATGGCTTCGCCACTGACTTGCCTTACATAGATACCTCTGAAATAGGTGTGAGGTTCCTTCTTGGTGGAGATGGCATTACAGCGGGTCCTGTTTATCTGGGACAGCCTGAGCTTACATTATCGTTTGCATTAGAACCTGCTTTCATTACATGGGAAGAACCTTCATTAGGTCAACCAGATGTATCACAGGCACATAACCTACGCCCAAGAAGAAGACGACTTCAAGCACCTATACTGGGTACTCCTTTCTACCGGATGAAGGAAACCCAAGATCTGATTGCACGTGGGTTCAGAACAGGTATTCCTCAAGTGAATACATCAGGGATAGATGGTATGACAGAACCAGCTCCACCAAAAACACCTACAGCGGGAATCGACCCCACAGCTGTGGAAGTGCATCACGACATACAGATAGTAAAACAGATTGGATACTTGCGTAGATACTCGCCTGAGGAAATCAGAGACACATGGCACCAGACAGGTGCTTTACAAGCTGAATCTGATTACACTCATGTGTATGGGGGCGGAGGTATCTATCAAATCATTGACCCAGATTCTGATTTGCATGAGGNTATCGTGCTATTCATGCAACCACGGTTCTGGAAGATTGATTGGAGCAAGTATCGAATGAAGGGAATGTCTCCTCATCCTCAACATGTAGAAACAGGGCAGCGATTAGAATTCGTATACGTACTGCTAACACGTCAAGAATGGAAAGCCCTCGAGGGTGAGGTAAATGAAGACTTTGAATCCTTCTACGTCAGAAGAGAAAGGATCCCACTAATTACCGGATAGGGTTACCACTTATGAGAATGGAATCAATAATAGACTTCCTATTGAATTACATGCCCGCTAGGCGACGTGATTCGTGGATCTATTTAGGACAGCATTACGCAACCAATGAAACGCCCATCTACTATGCCGGTCTCATCTATAAGATAAACGCACCTCAATCTGCTGTCCATGATTTCTTAATACTCTGCACTGAACCTGTTCACACTACAGTGGATTGGGATATGTATGACTATGTGAACAATGAATTGCAACGCACTGATACATTGCACATCCCTAATGAATTCATTGTCATACTTACTAAGACGGATTTCGATTCCATAACACAGATCTATGACCCTGACTTTGTTCCTTTCCAAGGTCAGTTACAATTCGAAGAACAGGGCATTTCTCAATACCCATCAGTCATTATTCCAGAGCATGAACTACACATCATCCTCAGAGATGCTGGTGTTCCTTTTGTTAAGTTCAATGAGCTTGAGTATGACGTAGAGACATTGAGGTACTTAGTAGTGCGGCCAGCCATTGAGCACTACTACAAGTTTTTCCCTATCATCAAGCCTGAAACTATCCCTGTCCAAGCTCAAGGTCGTTTTGAGAAAGAGTTGCCTAAAGATTCTAACTTCATTACGGTCCGCGCTGTATTCGGAACCAACGCATCACAAGCAGCACAAGGATCAGGGATGGGTAACCCATTCCAGTATTATCGTGACCAGATGATTGGTGGGTTGTTTATGGGCGGTCATGCTTTCGGAAGACCTCAAGGACGTCCTGGACGAGCTGGTCGTACAATGGGTACTGCTATCAATCACAACGACGTTATAGGGAACATGTTCCACATGACAACCTATAACAGCATGCTCAATAGATACTCACGTGTCAAGTATACCCTGCGACGAGATGAAAATAGGGTAGAAGGTTACCATACAGGTGCACGGTATGTTACCATTGAATGGGCTTACATGAGCTCAGACTGGGAAGACATCCCTCATGACCGAAAACTTGAAGTGCGTGAATTGGCTAAAGCGTATGCCTTACGTACCTTTGGAATGCTTCGTTCACAGACACCGGATAATTCTCCTGGTAAGATAGATTATGCTGGGTGGGTTGAGAAGGCTGACCAGATTGAAGAAAAGGTTCTAACTCACTGGTCAGAATTTACAAAACCTGTAGTAATCCGTAACAGGTAAAATAAAAGCCCCTCTCGGAGAGGGGCTATTTTTTGTTATAGCTTATTACCTATTCATCTTTATAGTACACGTAGTAATTGTCTTCATCATCAGCAACGAATGTAACTGTCTTATCGAGGTACTTTTGGTCTGCGGCTTCGCGAGCTTGTTCGCTGTCTTCAAAAGGACCCGCACCTAAAGTGTATCCGGTTTCTTGTGCATCTTCATGAGTGGTAGCCTCACTCAACTTACTAGCAGCTTCATAATCATCAACCATCTCTGCTGCGGCTTCTTCTCGATAACCACGCTTGACAAGCAATCTAATTGCTTGCTCTCTATCGATGCTACCATCGTCTTTCATGTTGATTACTTCGGTGACATCTGGGCCTGAGCGGTCAAGCTCTTTCTCTTCTCTATACTTAGAAGCCAGTTCTTTTATTACCTTGGTGGGTTGTTTCATCTTCTTCACCTCTATCGGTTCCAGGCTATATTGTCATCAGGCCTAGGGCTTGGAACACCTGTCTTTTCTCTGTCCCAATCCATTTCTTCTGGTTTCTCCCTGTACTTGGAAGTCATCTCGTCAATAATACGAATGTATTTTCTCATCATAATACCTCTTCTGGTAATTAGTTAGGTTGGGAGTAGGTCCTCACGTACAATAGCATACAGCATGTGTTTCTCGCGTTCATCGGTACCCGGGATTTCTAATGATTGAAATCCTTGTAATAGCTCAGTCAACACCATGTGATTGTGTCGTGCCTCTTCATCTCCTGCACGTGCTTTTTGAGCTAGCAATTCTTTTGCAAGAGAAAGAGCTGCATCGTAATCTTCGCCCACATACTTATACCCATACTTGTCGGATAACTTCTTAGCAAGTATTCGATAAAGCTTTTGGCGTGATGTTCCCGCACCTGAGAATCCATACCCGTGTGGTGGTTTGGCCTCTTTGGACATGTAAGTATGTACTTTATCCGCTATGTCTACTACCGATGAAAAGATGGAAGCTACATCTAGCCCAAAGTCGAAAGACTTTGCTGACTTTAAAAGAGGTACTCGGTCACCTAATCCAGATCCTTCCGGTAATGCAACCATAGGCATAGAATAGAAAACTAAGTCTCCTAAATACACCCCATCATCATCCATTGTAGACTTTGCGGTACCTAATGACTCCCTGAACATCTCTATCTGTACCAAGTAAGCAAAAGAAATTATCTCGACATCATCGGCGAGAGTTTCCAATACCTCTTTCAATAAACCAGGATTGTGATAAAGTTGGGCGCCTTCAAGACCACCACTGGCTTTGTAATAAGAGTCTTGATAATGATAGTTGTGGAGAATGTCTAATGCTTCTACAGCATCAGCTGTCATGTCATCAAAGAAGCGACTGGCGTCATTGCCATACGCGTCAAACAAATCACCAAGGGTAATAGTACGGCCAGAAGGGGCAGGTATAGAAAACACCGCTTGAAAGGTGCCACTGCCGAGTGTCATCATCTCCGCCACTAGATCGCGGAAGTCTGTGGCGTTAGATTCTGGTCCGCCCCATATCCATTCCCATTCAGTGGGCTTATCAAGTATCTCAGTAATTATGTTTGCTCTCATCACGTCACCTATAAAATAGGGCCTCGTAATGAGGCCCTATGTCATTTCCCTATACTGTTGTCCTGAGATTAGCCTCTTTGGCGTGAAATGTCTTTACCTGGGAACTTGCCAGGCTTCTTGACTGCTTCACCTTCTTTCCCTGCTGCAGTGCCGTGCGTTGGCCAGTTATGGCCTTTCTGCGGCGACTTAGCTTTCTTCGGAAACTCAGTCTTGGTATTCTTTTGCTTCTGGATACCTGTTTGAGTTTTCTTCGGTGCTTTCGGGAATTCTACCTGCTCGCCAGGAGCGGGTCCGCCGGTGCTATACAGAGCCTCTTTCACTTTCCGCATTGCATCTTGAAGTTGTCGATAATCTTTCTTCAGCTCTGCAAATCGCTTCTCGAGCATCTTGTGGTAAGTCTTATAAGCTTCTTTCCGGCTTACACCTTTCTTCTTAGCAATTGCCTTGATGTAGGCGCCTTTCTTAGCTACGAGCTTTTCATTGGTTCGAGCTCGTGACTCTTTCAAAGTAGGCTTAGCCATCTCGGCTTTCACCGCACGTGCTGCTTCCACGATAACCTTTCGGGTCTGTACACCTTCTTTATACAGCTTCTTCAGTTGAGTCTGCTGTGCTTTAGGTTGAGCCTTTGACCCTTTTTTCTTCTCTTCCATTCGTTTACGTACTCGCGCACGAATCTTTTCCTCTAAGCGCTTACGCTGAATACGTTCTTTGATGGATTTTCTAAGACGTGCACGGCGGCTTTCTTCCATGTCTACGTCTACTTCTTCTTCATCAGGCTCGGCGTATTCTTCTTCATCTTCAATGAAGATGTCATCTTCGACGAACTCATCATCTTCACCATAATCTTCATCAACGACATCTACCACAGCATCATCTGCTAGGTAGTTCTCAATGTCATCAAGAGCTGATTGAGCTTGAGTCAGCGCGGTTTGAGGATCGATTGCTTCTTCAGGGTCGTATTCACCCATGTCATCGACTTCAAGGTCATCATCGATTTCGGGGCTTACATCCTCAGCATCCATCTCAACACCGAGGAAATCCTCTTCTGTGAATTCCTCGTCTTCGTCTTCGCCTTCGTCTTCATCTTGTTCCTGAATTCGACGACGCGCTTTTGATTTACGCTCTTTGATGATGTTTCGGATCTTCTCTTTGCGATCCGCAGTAGAATCTGAATCGGAGTCACCGAAGTCAAAACTTTCATAGATGGCAGAAATAGCTGGGTCTGCGATCATCTCTTCAAGTTTCGCATTATCAATGTCTCTTTGTTTATCAGCCATTGTTTTTCCTCTCTTGTGCTATGGGTCGCGAATAACCCAGATAAGTTTATGTATTGCTGTCTAATTAGTGGGTTTATAATGAACAAACCTCTGTCCATTAGAAGCCAAAGTTACCTGACTCCTTACCGGCATCCATGTATTCCGTTTGCATGTTCTTGCTCATGGTCTGAAGCGCAAACTTGAAGTCCTGCCACCCTTCTATCAGTCTACGAAGAAATTGAACCTGACGACGGGCAGCAACTACTCCCATGTATCTTTCTTTGTACTCTTGTTTATTGTCTACCCGTACCATAGCTTCTATCTCTTTAGCTGACGCCCACTTCTGGGCGCTAAGAGAATGGGCATTTACTTGACCCCTCTTCTTTACATAGAGCTCATCCCACCAAGTTTGGAAATCTTGCTCCACAGCTTCCCGTTCAATCTCAGCCACATTGTACAGGCTAACCAAAGATAGATACACATCGAAATGATTAGCAATGGTCTGGTTCAATTCAAAAAACGTCACATTATTGAAATCTTTCACGGACCTCGAATACTCTTGCATCTGTTTGATTTTGTTCTCTACAAAGGAAAAGAACCCTTGGAGTTTAGGGTGGTCCCAAATAGATGAGAGTTCTTGGTCATCTGAGGATTCCAAATCAGTGAATACCTTATCTAAGTCCAAAGGAGCAGGTTGATTTTTCAGAGGGTTTTTCTTTTCCTCTTCTCTCTCTTTATGCTCGAGATAGGTATCCCACGCATCATCGTCTTTCTTTCCGCGTACAGGTATGTCTTGGTTCATGTAAATAAAATCAGGGTTTTGTTACCTGACAACACCCTCATGTAACTATCAGTTACCTGAGAATTATTCGATTTGTGTACGAGCATGCGTGGCAAGTATTTCAGGTCTACGCTTTTCATACGCCTCAGCTAATGCTGTTGTCAGAGCTTCTGGTAATGTAGATGGGTCTGATGTAGTACACATGTACCCTTGAAAGGTGATACCATAAGAGCCGAAATGGGATAGCATGTTAGTTACTTTCAACAATAGAATGGCTGGCTCAATAGCCTCCCCTCTAACTCCAGCGTAGTTTTCTATCATCCAAAATAACATGTCATCTTTATCTAAGAAGTGTCTACGTATGTCAGCAAACACTTGCAAGTGCTCTTGTTCTGCCATAAGGTGAGTTACTCTCTTGCCTTCTGGAGTTGTACCTATACGTGTTTCCATACCCTCTAACTGGTCAAAAGGAAACACCACAGGAAGAAATTGAAAGCTGTCGATTGCTAACCGACGTTCATCGTATTGAGAGTCTCTGTAAGAGGTAACATGGATGGCATCAACATACATACCAGAGCGGGTTATGTCGTTGCGCACCAAGCGTGCATTGCGTTTATCTTGATAGTGTGCTAAGCGGTTTTGGAATGACATGATAATTAGTCTAAGATGACTTGGTCCATTTCCTGATACTCGTAATCACGGGCAATAGTTGAGAACGTTTTCCCATTGCGCTTGACTGTTATGTATTGGTCCGCAAAGACTGTGTAGGTCTTACCTTTGCTATCCTCAAACTCAATCTCTTCTATCTCAAAAAGCCGTTCCCCAAAAATCTTGTGAGCAGTAAGACTGTGGATGTCTGAGTGTCCTTTAGGATTAGAATACTCAGCATATAAGGTTGGGTCTTTAGAATGGACAGCGGCAATCTTTAGCTGGAAAGAATCAAAGTCTACTGCTCCTATGTAGAAGTCTTTATCAGGAGGTGCGAGCGGGCTCTTGACTACTTTGGCTAATTCACCATGCGCTGGGATGTTTTGTAGATTAGGGCTGCGACATGTATTTCTACCTGACTCCGCTCGCATAGGTGCAAAGTTAGGATGCATCCGATGTGAATTGTCTTCTGGGTGTTTGCGTATGTTAGCCCACCATCCTGTATGCTCTTTCGCATCTCCTACGAAAGTCTTCAAACCAACACTCCAAGACCTATAGTCTTGAATCTTTTTAGCTACCTTATACCCCATGTGCTCCCATTTCTGAAGAGCATCATCGTTAGTGGCATACACTCCTGACTTACTACGATGGATACAAGGCCACCCAATCTCCTGTAGAATCTTACCTAACTGCGTGGGGCTAGTAAGGTCGAACCGAGGTAAGGGTCCTCCATACTCTTCTTCCAGGTCAGCTCTTATTTCTTTTTCAAGCCCCTTGAGCTTCTCTTTTATGAAGTCCCCTTTGGCGTTCAGCACATCAGTGTTCACGTAGATACCGTTATACTCAACATCAGCAAACATGTTTGTAACAGGCATCATAATCTCTTTATAATACTTATACATGCTCATGTCAGCGAGCATTTTGTTCTGTTTCTTATCCTCTTCATCCACAGCAGCCACCACTGAGTTATACTGCTTTTCATGCTCTTTCATTACATTGAAGGTTACTGAAGCATCGTCTGCTGCGTACTTATAGAGGATTTCATCTGGAATGTCCAGGTAATTCTTTTCGCTAGGGTGCTTCCGTTTGTACTCTTCCAAAGGTCTATCATACCCGCCATAAGGAGTGTAAAGCCAAGATTGTGTCTTTAGAGAGTTGAGCCGAGCCTCATTCAATACGTGACCTGACTGAATAATGTCATCATGTACTCTGACTTTGCGCGGACCCCAATCTCTCTTATCATTACGTAGGTCTCTACGCAAGAACTTCAAGTCGAATTTCATGTTAGCACCAATCACGTTCTTGGTGGTGAAGTTATCATGTAGAGCTTGTAATGCTTTATCAGAACGCTTGATTGCCTCCCAAGGAATGTAGTATCCATTGATACCATCATAACTAGCGGTGAGACATCCTATCTCATCTCGCATCATATCAAACCCTGATGTTTCTAAGTCCAGCGCCACCCTTCGTTTTGAAGTAGACAACACATTAGCGGCTTCATCAGATGTCTTGACCCAATGCTGTTGAAGTTTAGGCATGCTTTTCATCTTCTCCAATTGTGATTGGAGATTAGACCAATTCTCGAACGCATACATCAATTGATGAAGAGCGAAGTTTGTTTGGTATACATCTGCCACCACTACTTTCGGGTCAGAGCCTATTACCGTCTTACTGATAATCTGTGCATCGAACTGACCCTTAGCATGTAGATTGGTAACTACCTTTCTCAGCAAGGATGAGAAGTGATCAATAGGGAATACAAACTTTTGCAGGTCGGGTGAATAGAAGTATGATAGATTGAATGTCGTGTCATAGAAGAAACGTGTTTGTAGGTCATCACTTCGAGTTACAGAATACAAACCTCTCCCTGTGGTAAACACGAAGGGGCATTCATCATACATGTGTTCCTTGAGCTTGCTGAAATCCCAAGAGTTGCGCCAGTATGTATTCACGATGTCTTTGTCAAGAGGTTTGTAGATGGTAGCGTGTTTGGTACGCAACCCTGATAAGAGTTTGAATCCAGCGGGGTATCCATCCATCGCTGGGTCTAAGTATGTTTCAAATACCTCGAGAATCCAATTCTCTATTTGTGGGAATAGTTTGTTGAAAGGGGCGGGGACAACTTCTCCTGTTATGAAAGGTACAATGCCCGAACCTTTGTTATACATAACAGGAGAAGACAGCGTCGGTACTTCTAAATCTTTCTTAGTCTGATCGGCTTTGATATTACCAAAAGAGAAACCACTCATGCTGAAATAATCAGCTGGCTATACTCTCTTTTAGTCGCCGCCGTGCATCTCCCAAGCCTTCTGCATTTCTTCTTTCGTTACAACGAACATCTTGCCGTTGATAGGAAGACGGATAGAAGACCCGTCTGGGAGGTCTTTGTTCTTTTCGACAATTGTCCAGATAGTTTCCGCCATTTCAGTATTGACTATGTGGGTTGTGTGGCCCAAACCGAAAGCAACAGTGTGGCGGGGCTTATCATTGACATCATCGTATTTTTGAGTTGAGAGGCGGCTCGTACCTGAGCTGGCATGTTTTCTTACGTATTCTGGCATAACGTTACTCCTTTATACTTAGTTACAAAGCATAAAAAAGCCCTCCGGTTTGGAGGGCCATGTATGTAAAAGAATAACGCGCGTTATTCCTCTTCGCCCTCTCCACCTTCTTCTTCTTCACCTTCTTCTTCTTCACCTTCTTCTTCCTCACCACCACTACCAAT
>SL_8KL_010_SEDDRAFT_10004651_pt1 | contig 10968 bp, 6 predicted proteins | sample SodLakKL_010_SED_4_FD_11160 | JGI IMG/M metagenome (IMG submission 11160) | reverse complement strand
CTGATGGGTAAGAAAGCCGGCATCAACGATCAAAAACCCCGCCGTTGGAAAACCATGGCCCGTGTGGCCATTGGCCAGTCGAAAATGGGCTCACGGCCCATCTCTGCTGTGCTGCATATCTTTGTTTACGTGGGTTTTATCGTGATCAATATTGAAATGCTGGAGATCCTAATTGACGGAGTCCTTGGCACACATCGCATACTGGCTTTCCTTGGTGCCATCTATCCGGTGCTCATATCCATGTTTGAAATACTGGCGTTACTGGTTATCCTGGCCTGTGTGTTTTTCCTTACCAGAAGGAACCTTATAAAGGTACCCCGGTTCTGGAACAGGGAGATGACGACCTGGCCGCGCAGCGATGCCAACATCATTCTGGTTACCGAAATTCTTCTCATGAGTTCTATCCTGGTGATGAATGCGGCCGACGGGTTGCTGCAGGAAAGAGGGCATACATATTATGCTGCCATGGGAACATTCCTGGTAAGCGATATGATGCAGCCATGGTTTGCAGGTATGTCAGAAGGAGCACTCATTAACCTGGAACGCGCCACCTGGTGGTTTCACATCGTGGGTGTCTTTATCTTCCTGAATTACATTCCTTATTCCAAACACTTTCATATTTTCCTGTCGTTTCCCAATGTCTGGTATTCCAAGTTGGGTCCTCTTGGTAAGATGGACAATATGCCAGCCATCACCAACGAAGTGAAAATGATGCTTGATCCATCCGGGGCACAGGATATGCCGGCAGAAGGTGAAGAAGATATCGGGCAATTTGGAGCTAAAGAAGCGACTGATCTTACATGGAAGCATCTTATGGATGCTTATACATGCACTGAATGTGGCCGATGTACTTCAAGCTGTCCTGCAAATATTACCGGCAAAAAGCTTTCGCCCAGAAAGGTAGTAATGGATGTCAGAGACCGCATGGAAGAGATAGGCAAGCTTGTTGGGAAAAAAGGGAAGGACGCCACTGATGGTAACAGTCTTTTTGACCGTATAACGGATGAAGAGCTATGGGCATGCACAACATGTAATGCCTGCACTCACGAATGCCCGGTAAATATTGATCCGCTTGTTGTGATCCTGGAGCTCCGGCGCTACCTGGTAATGGAAAAGGCATCCGCTCCGGGTGAGATCAATACCACGTTTTCCAATATTGAGAACAATGGTGCCCCTTGGCAGTTTTCTCACGAAGACCGCATGGAGTGGGCTGAGAAGTAAGGTGTGCGGATTTGGAAAGATCTCATGTATCCCTTTGTATAAAATCTATGAATAAACAATAAGCTCCTCATGGCAGAAAAAGAGAAGATGCAAGTGCCGGTCATGGCTGATTTAGTTGCTGAAGGCAAAAAGCCTGATTTCTTTTTTGGGTTGGATGTGCCGGTGCCTTCGATGACAGATATAAAAAAGTGACCCGGGCATTTGCTTCAATACTGAACCACATGGGCATCGACTATGCGGTACTGGGAACGGAAGAAACATGCACGGGGGATCCTGCAAGGCGTGCCGGCAACGAAATGTTGTTTCAGATGCAGGCTCTTCAGCTGATTGAACTCTTTGAAGGCTATGAAATCAAAAAGATCATTACCATATGTCCGCATTGTTACAATGTATTCAAGAATGAATATCCGGAGCTCGGAGGCAACTACGAGGTAATCAGCTATGTGGACTTCCTTGACCAGGCGCTCGCAAATGGCTCTCTTAAACCTGACCTGGAAAAATACAAGGGCATCCGCATCACCTTCCACGATCCTTGTTATCTGGCAAGAGCCAATGATATTGTGGATGCTCCGCGAAATATTCTGAACCTCCTTGGAGGCGAAATCGTGGAAATGGAACGAAACAGGTATTATGCCCTTTGCTGCGGAGCAGGAGGGGGGCAAATGTTTAAAGAAGCCGAAAAAGGCGATAAGGAGGTGTTCATTGAACGCACGGAAGAGGCTTTAAAAACAGATCCCCGGGTTATTGCTTCTGCGTGTCCGTTCTGTATGGTCATGCTTACCGATGGAATTAAATACAAGAACCGGGAAGAAGACGTAAAAAATTACGATATTGCCGAACTCATAGCCCTTGCATTGGGCAGTAATCAATAAAAACAAAACCCTATCATGGACAAAAAAGAGTATCTGAAAAGTGGTGAATTTCTTGTGAGAGAGGTACAGGCGAATGAGGTCTTTGTGCCCGAGGAATATGATGAGGAACAACAGATGATTGCTCAAACCTGTAAGGATTTTCTGGAGGCTGAAGTTTATCCGCACCTGGATCAGCTTGACAAGGGCGACCGCGAACTGATGAAGGAAATTCTTAAAAAATCAGGAGAGCTGGGATTGATGGGAATATCCATACCAGAGGAATATGGTGGCTTTGGTCAGTCTTTTGTTACGCAAATGCTTGCTGCCGAATATATCGGGGCTGGCTATTCCTTTTCCGTGGCTTTCATGGCCCATTGCGGAATTGGCACGCTTCCCATCATGTATTACGGAGATGACAAGCAACGTGAAAAATATGTGACCCGGCTGGCTACAGGGGAATTGCTGGGTGCTTATTGCCTTACCGAGCCCGGTGCTGGAAGTGATGCTAACTCCGGAAAATCCACCGCAACACTTTCTGAGGATGGTAAGCATTATATTCTTAACGGTCAGAAGATGTGGATCACCAACGCTGGTTTCTGTGACACCCAGGTGGTATTTGCCAAAGTGGATAATGACCGAATTCTTAGTGCATTTATAGTCGACAGCGACATGGAGGGCGTCGTTATCGGACCCGATGAGCATAAGATGGGCATCAAAGGGTCTTCCACGGCACAGATTTATTATAATGATGTGAAAGTACCTGTGGAAAACATGATCGGCAAAAGGGGAGAGGGCTTTCGTATTGCCCTGAGCATTTTGCACATGGGCAGGATGAAGCTTGGAGCCAATGTTATTGGGGCTGCCAAAATGGCCATCAACGACTCAGTTAAGTATGCCAATGAGAGAAAGCAGTTTAACTCCCTCATCTCCAATTTTGGAGCCATACAGCAGAAGCTTGCCGAGATGGTCATTCGTACCTTTGCGCACGAGTCAGCCATATATCGGGTAAGCAAGGATATCGATAATCTGATGGATAAACTGAAAGAGAAATCTGAGTGTGACGAGGGGAGGGCTGCAATAGAAGCCATAAGTCATTATGCAGTGGAAGATGCCATTCTGAAAGTTTATGGTTCAGAAGTTCTTGATTATGTTGCGGATGAAGCAGTACAGATCCATGGCGGCATGGGCTACTCTGCTGAAATGAATGTGGAGCGCGGATACCGTGACTCACGAATAAACAGGATTTTTGAGGGCACCAACGAGATCAACCGGCTTCTTATCACGGAAACAGCTATCAAAAGGGCTCAAAAAGGAGACTATGATCTCATGGGCATGGCTGATAAACTCTATCAGCAGCTTGATGGTATCACTGACGAGAAGAAGGCGGGTGAAACCTATCACCAGGAAAAGATGCGCATTGTCAAAAATATGAAAAAATGCGCCATGCTGGTTATCCATCGTGCAAGCAATGCTTTCGGACGTAAACTTGTTCGAGAGCAGGAGATTTTGAATAACATGGCGGATATCATTACGGAGATATACATATCAGAATCCCTTGCCCTCAGGACAGAGAAGACGGAGCCTCAAAGGGGCGAAGAAGAAGGGGTATACAGGGATATTCTTGATGTATACCTTTATGACGCTGCCAGCAAAGTCAGAAAGATGGCCATGGATGCTGTGTACTCTATTCCTGATGGCGATGATGCTGACAAAATGGTAAAAGCATTGAATACGCTCACGCAGGTAAGAGGAGTGAATGTAAAAGATGCCCGTCGTCGAATTGCTGCTAAAATTATTGAGGATAATATCTATAAATTCTGATGGTCATCCGGTTCAAAACAAACCCGGGTTTGTTTATGGCTACATTGCCATTTACAATCCCGGGTTTTTTGTTTCTGTCTTTCCTTTTGATTCTTTTGTTTTCGCCTTTGACTTGCTTTCCTTCGCAGGAACCATCTTGATAGACACCTCTTCTTCATCTTTTTTGTAGTCTACCTTAATGGTGTCTCCCGGATTAACCTGGGCGCGAATGATTTCTTCTGCAAGCGGATCTTCAAGATACTTTTGGATAGCCCGCTTGAGCGGTCTTGCGCCAAAGGAGGGGTCCCAGCCTTTCTCTGCAATAAACTCTTTTGCTGCTTCGGTGAGCTTAATGTGGTAGCCCATGTTGTCGATTCGTTTAAAGAGATGCTTCAGTTCAATATCGATGATCTTGAAGATGTGTTCCTTGTGCAGATTTTCGAAAATCACCACATCGTCTACACGGTTCAGGAATTCAGGAGCAAAGGTCTTTTTCAGGGCATTCTCGATAATGCTTTGCGTATACTCCTTAGAAGCAGCCTGACGCGCGGGTGTATTAAAGCCGACACCCATACCGAAGTCTTTAAGCTGCCTGGAACCAATGTTTGAGGTCATGATAATGATGGTATTCTTAAAGTCTACACGGCGTCCCAGGCTGTCTGTCAGCTGTCCGTCGTCGAGCATCTGCAGCAGCAGGTGGAACACGTCGGGGTGTGCTTTCTCGATCTCATCTAAAAGCAGTACGGAATAAGGCTTACGGCGTACCTTTTCAGTCAGCTGTCCGCCTTCTTCGTATCCGACATAGCCGGGAGGAGCTCCCACCAGGCGGCTTACGGCAAATTTTTCCATGTATTCGCTCATGTCGATCCGGATGATGGCATCTTCGGTATCGAAGAGGTGGTGGGAGAGTACCTTTGCCAGGTGCGTTTTACCTACACCGGTGGGTCCCAGGAAAATAAAGGATCCAATAGGCTTGGCGGGGTCTTTAAGTCCTGCACGATTTCTTCGGATGCTCTTCACAATCTTGCGGAGGGCATCATTCTGACCCACTACGCTTTTCTCCAGGTCTTTTTCCATGTTGATAAGCCGTTCGCTCTCATTCAGAGCGATGCGCTGCACGGGTACACCGGTGATCATCGATACGACCTCCGACACATTCTGTTCTGTCACCACTTCGCGGTGCATTTGCGACTCCTCTTCCCATTTGCGTTTTTCCGCCTCCAGGCGGTTCATAAGTTCCCGCTCCTGGTCGCGAAACTGCGCTGCCTGTTCGTATTTCTGGCTTTTAATGGCTTTAGTCTTCTCGTCGCGCACACGGTCAATATCCTCTTCTACCTTGATGATGTTTTCGGGTACCCGGATGTTGGTTATGTGAACACGTGATCCGGCTTCATCCATAGCGTCGATAGCCTTGTCGGGCAAATATCTGTCGCTTAGGTAGCGATCGGTAAGATGGACACATGCTTTGATGGCATCCTCCGAATAGTTTACCAGGTGGTGATCCTCATATTTGGATTTGATGTTGTTAAGGATCTCGATGGTTTCTTCTGCGGTGGTAGGGTCGATGATGATTTTCTGAAAACGGCGTTCCAGGGCACCATCTTTTTCGATGTGCTGGCGGTATTCGTCCATGGTGGTGGCACCAATGCACTGAATGTCGCCCCTTGCCAGGGCTGGCTTGAACATATTGGATGCGTCCAGTGATCCGGATGCACCTCCGGCCCCCACGATGGTATGCAACTCATCGATGAAGAGGATGACGTCGGGGTTCTTTTCCAGTTCGTTGAGCAGCGCTTTCATACGTTCTTCAAACTGCCCCCGGTATTTGGTGCCGGCAACAAGTGAGGCTAAGTCGAGGGTGACAATTCGTTTGTTGAATAGAGCCCTGCTTACTTTCCTTTCTACAATGCGCAATGCCAGGCCTTCTGCGATAGCGGACTTTCCCACACCAGGCTCTCCAATGAGTATAGGGTTGTTTTTCTTGCGGCGGGAGAGGATCTGGGCGATTCTTTCGAGCTCGCTATCTCTGCCAACTACCGGGTCGAGCCTGTCATCCTCAGCGGCTTTTGTAAGATCTCTGCCAAAGTTGTCAAGGACCGGCGTGGTTGACTTTTCACCACCCTTCTTTACAGGCCCGCCTCCAAAGCCACCTCCTTCGGTGGGTTCATCTTCTTCGCTATGCGAAAATTCATCATGAATGTCATGCTCATCAGGGTCATCAGAGAAATCACGCTGGATACTCAGGATCTCTTCTTTGGCCATCTGATAATCTACACCCTGCTGGTTGATAAGGCGGGTGGCCAGGTTTTCCTGGTCTTTGAGAATGGATAATAAAAGGTGTTCAGCGCCAATGAGTTCGCTGTTAAACAACTTGGCCTCCAGATAGGTGATCTTAAGTACACGTTCAGCCTGTTTTACAAGCGGAATGTTATCGATACTTACATTACGTGGCGACTGACCTTTTATGGTGCTTTCAATGGTTTTCTTCATTTGAAACAGATCCAGCCCCAGTTGGGTTAGTACCTGTACGGCCATATTTTCTCCTTCACGAATCAGCCCCAGCAAGAAATGCTCTATACCTATATAGTCATTCCCGTTGCGCAAAGCCTCCTCACGACTATAAGTGATTACATCTTTAACGACCGGTGAAAATTTTGCTTCCATAGAACTTTGTTTGAGAATTCAGATTACAATATTAGTCAAAAACTTCTGTTTAGCTCTGCAATGTTAACAATTATTGTGGTATTTTGTTAGAACGTTTTTTCTTTCACAAACCCTTAAATAATCAACGAACATAAGCAAAAAAACCGTATTTTCGTGTGTTTTGTTTTTGCCCATGTTTACAATCATAAATCATTGATAAATAAAATGTTACAACCAAAGATCATAAAAGTCGACATTGAAGAGCAGATGAAATCGGCATACATTGACTATGCCATGTCTGTTATTGTCTCACGGGCCCTGCCAGACGTACGTGATGGCCTCAAGCCTGTTCATCGTCGTGTGTTGTTTGGCATGCATGAGCTCGGTGTTTTCAGTAACAGGACCTACAAAAAGTCTGCCAGAATCGTGGGTGAGGTGTTGGGTAAGTATCATCCGCATGGCGACAGTTCGGTGTATGATGCCATGGTGCGCATGGCGCAGGAGTGGTCATTGCGTTATCCCATGGTTGATGGCCAGGGTAATTTTGGCAGTATCGATGGCGACAGTCCGGCAGCTATGCGTTATACCGAAGCACGCATGCGCAAAGTGTCGGAAGAAATGCTTGCTGACATTGACAAGGAAACGGTTGATTTTCAGCTAAATTTTGATGATACCCTCAAAGAGCCCACGGTATTGCCATCACGCATACCGAACCTCCTGGTCAACGGATCATCAGGTATTGCCGTTGGTATGGCCACCAACATGCCTCCACATAACCTTAATGAGGTGGTAGACGGCACTATAGCCTACATTGACGATACTGATATCAGTATAGAAGGTCTGATGAAGCACATTAAAGCGCCGGATTTCCCCACAGGGGGACTTATCTATGGTTATGAAGGCGTGAAGGAGGCTTACCATACCGGCCGCGGCCGCGTGGTTATGAGGGGAGAGGCCAACGTGGACACCCTGCCCAATGGTAAGGAAATGCTTGTTGTTACCTCTATCCCTTACCAGGTAAACAAAGCGGAGATGATCAAAAAAACTGCAGACCTGGTAAATGACAAGAAAATTGAAGGAATTTCTGATATCCGTGATGAGTCAGACAGAAAAGGACTGCGCATCGTATATGAGCTAAAAAAAGATGCTGTCCCTAATGTGGTTTTAAACCGGCTTTATCAGCATACGGCACTGCAAACAGCATTCAATGTAAATAACATTGCCCTGGTGAACGGCCGGCCCATGATGCTGAACCTCAAAGATCTCATAAGGCATTATGTGGATCATCGCCATGACGTGGTTACCCGCCGGACGGAATATGAACTCCGGGAAGCAGAAAAGCGCGCGCACATCCTGGAAGGCCTTCTTATAGCCCTGGATCACATCGATGAAGTGATTGCCCTGATACGTGCCTCACAAACTCCCGATGAGGCCAGGGAAGGTCTTATGGAGAAGTTTTCCCTCACGGAAGTACAGGCCAAAGCCATTCTTGATATGCGCCTGCAAAGGCTTACCGGACTTGAACGTGACAAGATTCAGAAAGAATATGATGAACTGCTCCGGAAAATAGATTACTATAAGTCGGTACTCGCCGATGTCAGCCTCAGAATGGGGATCATCAAAGATGAACTCCTCGAGGTAAAGGAAAAGTATGGAGATAAAGCGCGGTCTGAAATAGAATATACTGCCAATGATTTTCGTATTGAAGATACCATCCCGGATGAAGAAGTGGTGATCACCATCTCTCACTTAGGCTATATTAAACGTACGCAGCTCAGTGAATACAGGACGCAGAGCAGGGGAGGACGGGGTAGCCGCGGCTCAGTTACCCGTGATGACGATTTCGTTGAGCATCTCTTTGTTGCTACGAATCATAACTACCTGCTTTTCTTTACAGAACAGGGCAAATGCTTCTGGATGCGTGTGTTTGAGATCCCGGAAGGCACAAAAACCGGCAAGGGGAGAGCCATACAGAACCTCATTAATATTCCTTCCGACGACAAGATCAAGGCATTTGTGAATGTGAAAGATCTTACCGATGAGGAGTATACGCTACAGAAATACATCGTGATGTGCACAAAAAAAGGCATTATTAAGAAAACCAGCCTCGCTGCCTATAGCAGGCCGCGTGCAAATGGCATTATCGCCATCTCCATACGTGACGGCGATGAGCTTCTGGATGCCTCGCTTACTAACGGAGATAACGAAATACTTCTTGGTCTGCGCAGTGGTAAAGCGATTCGTTTTAAAGAAGGTTCAGTAAGGGCAATGGGCCGGAACGCCTCTGGTGTCAAGGGAGTTACCCTTTCCGGAACCGGAGATGAAGTGATTGGCATGGTATGTGTAGAGGATCCCATGAGCAGCATATTGGTGGTAAGCGAAAAGGGATATGGTAAACGATCTGTTCTGAAAGAGTATCGTATCACCAATAGGGGAGGGAAAGGTGTAAAAACCATAAATATCACCCCGAAAACTGGTTCTTTGATAGCCATGGTCAATGTAGTCGATAATGATCAGCTCATGATTATCAACAAATCCGGGATTACCATCCGGATGTCGGTATCTGAGCTGCGCGAAATGGGACGCGCTACGCAAGGAGTAAGGCTGATTTCACTGAAAAATGATGACAAGATTGCAGCCATTACGAAAGTGCAGGAAAAAGCTCTCAACGGCAATAACGACCAGGAAGGTGATCAGGATGAAAGTGATGATGATCAGCAAGAAACGCATGAGGACAAGTCATAATAAAGAACCGTAAATTATCTTCGTGCACATTTTGACAAATTATTTCTAAATTTGTCGACGTAAAAACAAACATAACCTTAGTGGTTGATGAATTGACAATCAAATTTTCGTTCTCAATAATAGTTTTTCAAACCAAAAAAAAGACAAATGAAACGTACCGTATTTCTTCTAATATTCTTAATGATCTCTGCATCTGTTGTTCAAGCGCAGGGCAGGGATATGAGACGGGCCAACCGGCACATCAATCGTGGTAATCTTGATCGGGCTTATGAGCACATTCAGGATGCCATGGAGCATGAAGAGGTGCTGGAAGATCCCGAAATCTGGGTGTTGAAAGGGGAGTTGTATATGCAAATTGCTGTAGCAGAAGAACCTGAATACAGGGCTCTTGCAGACAACCCGGTAGACAAGGCTGATGAAGCCATGAAAAAAGCCATTGAGCTTGATGCTGAGGATGACTTCATGATCGAAATACAGCAGTTGATGCTGTTTTTATCGGAGCTGGTGTTTAATGAAGGCGTGGAAGCCTACAACGTTGAAAACTGGGATGGAGCCGCTGACTATTTTTACCGGGCTTACGACATCAGTAAAGATTTCGCAGCCAAAGACACTACTACGCTCTATAATGCTGCGCTTGCCGCAGAGCTGGGGCAGGATTTCGATAAAGCCTATAACTGGTACAAGGATCTCAGGGAAATGGAGTATGATGATCCGTTTTTGTATTCCTCGCTCTCAAATATCGCCATGCATAAACAAGACACAGCAAATGCCAAACAATATATTACAGACGGCAGGGAGCGTTATCCCGATAACCTGGATTTGATTTTTGCAGAAGCAAACATATACATCCATACGGGTGATACTCAGGAAGCAGAAAGAGTACTCGATCTGGCTATCCAGAAAGATCCCGAAAACCCTGGCCTGCACTTTGCTTTCGGGGCCAACTACGACCAGATGTCGCAGGATACCATATATTTCTCCGAAGAAGAAAGAGAATTTGCTTTTGAAGAAGCAGTGAAAGCCTATGAGCGGGCTATTGAACTCGAACCTGAATTTTTTGATGCCGTGTATAACCTTGGAGCACTATACTTTAACAAGGGACTCGACAAATTTGAAAGTGCAGAGGAAAGACTGAGAGAAACACAGGACTTCCAGCAATATGAGCAAGATGAAGAAGAAGTATTGGATATCTGGCGAGATGCACAGCCTTACCTGGAAGATGCTTATGAACTGATTGATGAAGATCATGAGTATTTTACCACCGTGCTTATCTCTCTGGCAGAACTTTATCTGAGAACAGGGCAGGAAGAAAAATTTGATGAGATAAGACCCTTGTATGAAAAGTATTTTGGTGAGGAAGGTGAAATGATGGAGTAATCATTCTTTGTCAGAAATAAAAATAATAAAAGCAGGAGCCAGGTTAATTGACTCCTGCTTTTTAATAAAACAACCTATTTAACATAATATTAATTATATAACATTTATCTGTTATTCTTCTGGTTCATGCGGCTTAGCTGACCGCCGCCTCTGATGGCCAGTTCTGATATGTCTGGATTGGCTATGTAGGACACGACAGCGCCCTGGCTTACACTTCCCGATAACTTTTTTGTTACATGCAGGCTATTCACGGTTCCCATGCTTGTCTTTATTTCACAATAACGTGCCTGTAGCTGCGAAGCTTCCAGTAAAGCACCTGATGAACTGTTAA
>SL_8KL_010_SEDDRAFT_10004649_pt1 | contig 10970 bp, 11 predicted proteins | sample SodLakKL_010_SED_4_FD_11160 | JGI IMG/M metagenome (IMG submission 11160) | reverse complement strand
AAGGAAGGCAGTGGTCAATGAAAAAAATATAACTGTAGCAGTACTCGGTTTCCTTGTATCGTATGTGGTCATAAGTCTGGAATACTTCCAGTTCGGACACGGACCCCTGGTAATATTCTTCTCAGGATTTCTTGCGATATGTGCCATGATCCTACCAGGAGTTTCCGGGTCCTTTGTAGTTCTCATGTTAGGACAGTACGAGTACCTTTTAGGTTCCGTAAAGAACTTTGTGTGGGAAGATATAGGTCTTTTCGTTTTAGGAGGAATGGTGTCTATAGCAGGTTTCTCAAGGGTTTTGAGATGGTTCCTGGAAAACTACAAGGAGCTAACCCTTTCCTTCATGGTAGGTCTTATGGTAGGAGCTCTCAGACTTCCTTTAGGGGAGATAGCTATAAGTGAAAGCTTTACAGGTAACGTTTTTATTCTGTTTTCAGGCCTGGTTGGTATAGGTTCTGTACTACTTCTGGAGCTTAAAATGAAGTAAAAATACTTCGTTAAATTAAAAATTAAAAGAAATGTTCCGCGTTAAGGAGACGTGAACCTTCACTTAAGTTTCATGACCGCCATCGCAAGGTCTCCTTCTTCTTCCAAAGCTTCCTTTGCTTCTTCCTCTGAAGCTCCAGTCTTCTCCATGACAGTCTCGACGTCTTCCTCCGTGAACTCTACTTCCTCTTCTTCAGTTGTTGTCTCTACAAACTCGCCTTCTACCTGAAGCATCTCCTTTCCTTTCAGGTTTACCTTCATGACAGACGGGTTCTTAACGAGAAGCTTTCCACTCTTTGTTTTAATCTCTACCTCTACAGCGTCCAGTTCTTCCGTGTCCATACCCATCTTCTCCATCATCTGCTGGATCTTCGAGGGATCTAAGTTCGGCATCATGGTTTATCCTTTTTGTATTGAGGGTATTAAAAACTTAAATAAAACAAGAATGAATTTATCTAGGGTCGCGTGTGAAAGAAAACTTAATATCAGTAAACGACCTGACACGTGGCGACATCGAGTCCTTTCTTTCAAAGGCTTCAGAGGTTGAGGAGTTAAGCGAAGGCGAAGCATCGGATATCCTTCCTGGGTGTATGCTTTCAACCATCTTTCTTGAGCCCTCGACAAGAACGAGACTGTCATTCGAGACGGCGATGCAGCGCCTCGGCGGAGGTACGATAAACCTGGCCGAGGAGGTCAGCTCCATAGAGAAGGGCGAGAACATAACGGACACAGGAAAGGTTGTGGCGAGCTATACCGATATCTGCGTGGTGAGGAGTCCTTACGAGGGAACTGCAAGAATGCTTGCCGAGAGGACGAACATTCCCGTAGTCAACGGCGGCGACGGATCCAACCAGCATCCTACACAGACCTTGCTTGACCTCTACACAATAAAGAAGGAGTTCGGAGGTATCGACGGTTTAAAGGTAGGGATGATGGGCGACCTGAAGTACGGGAGAACCGTTCACTCGTTGGCAGAGGCGTTGGACCACTACGACGTAGAGATAAGACTTATCTCACCGGAGGAAACGAAGATGCCGAGGGACATCGTAGAGGATGTAGGGATACAAGAGGAAACTACAGAGATGAAGATAGAGGATCTGGACGTTCTTTACGCGACCAGGATACAGAAGGAGAGGTTTCCGGACAAGGAGGAGTACGAGAGGGTGAAGGACGCGTTCATCCTTGACGAAGACAGGGTGAAGGGAATGAATGAAGAAAGCATAGTTATGCACCCACTTCCAAGGGTAGGGGAGATAAAGCCCGGTGTGGACGAGCTTCCTCAGGCACGTTACTTCGAGCAAGCACAAAACGGAGTACCTACAAGGATGGGAATAATCCTTGAGCTCCTAGGGGTTGATATAGATGCCTGAACTCAAGGTAAGTAAGATCTCCAACGGAACTGTAGTGGACCATATCCCTGGAGGTAAAGGCTTGGATATTCTCAGGCTTCTGGGGCTTAACGCCGTTTCAGAAAAGACAGTTTCGCTTGTGATGAATGTAACAAGCTCTAAGATGGTGAAGAAGGATATAGTGAAGATCGAGGGTAGAAGACTAGAAGATAAGGAAGTAAAATCAGTTTCTGTGATAGCGCCTGAAGCTACGGTCAACATAATAGAGGACTACGAAGTTACAGAGAAACAGAGGCTTGATCTACCCGAGAGGATAGACGGAGTTTTAGAATGTCCGAATCCACACTGTGTCACGAACACCGACGAGCCTCTACAGGCCTCGTTTGTGATAGATGAAAGGAATCCAGTAGTTCTGAGGTGCGAGTACTGTGAAAGGAAGTTTACAAGCTCTGATCTGGATGTATGATGTAGTGCCTAAAGTTCGGTGAACTGTTTGAAAGAAAGGGCCGATGTAAAAAGAAGAGTCGCTCCTATCAACTCCAGGCTTTCCTCAACGACGTAGTCCGTGAACCTTGTAGGCATATCCATCAATACCATACTATACTCCTTCTCCCTCTCCTCTATTCTTCTTACACCTTCTTCGTAAGATTCTATGTAGTCCTCTCCGCCTAAAGAGGAGAAAAGGGAATGGAATGAGTTTCCTATTTCTGTATCTATATCCGTTAACTCTACAGGACCGGAAAGAAGAGCGGCCGAAGAGTAAAAGATGAAAGCAAAAATGAGTATCTTTTTTGTAGTAACGTCCTTGAAAACAGGCTTCCTGTATTTAACTACGGCTAAAACAGGTAATACACCTAAAAGTCCGAAGTAAAGGGTTTCTATTATGTTCTGTGTGTACCATGGAAAGTAAGGATTTCTTATTAAGACGTGTCTTATGTTAAGCGCGTCCTCCGCAAGCATAAAGATTCCAGCAAAACCGAAAAGGAGCCAGAAAACTCTACCTTTATCGTTCTCCTTCATCCTCTCCGAAAGAAAAAAGGAAAAAATCACAAATAAGAACAGGAAAGACCACTGGAGGACTTCCACAACGCTTCCTTCTCTAAAAACAAAGTCCCAGAAAAAAGGAACCGTGTAGTTGCTGAAGAGGTTTCTGAGGCCGAAGAAGTTGAAGACGTCTATAAATAATATACCTAAATATGAAACAAGGAGGGAAGCTGCTGTGAAAAACAAGACGTACTTGTAGTTGAGGTTTCTTGAATCAAGATAACTGTAAAGGGAAGATAAAGGTTTTTTCTTCACCATATTTCCACTTTATTTTTCTAATTAAAATACGAAGGCCATAGATTCAAAAACCTGTAGTGCCTAAAAGTAGTTATGGCTTTCATACGTGAGAAGGAAATAAGCGGTAATACGTACCTTTACCTTGTGAAGAGTGTGAGACAAGGAGATTCTGTGAGACAGGAAGTTCTGAAGTACCTCGGGCCTAAAGGTGAAGTAAACGAGGAAGATCTGGAAGATTTTTAGGCACTACATTTTTTTTTCTCTAAGAAAAGAAAAACAGAAGACCTGACACCTTGGTTTCTTATGGAAAGTAAAAATCAGGGGTGGGGATCGGATTTTTCTTTCATTATAACATTGTTATACGTTTTCATACATACATACAAGGATTATTTTCCACATGAAATCAGGGTGTGAGAGGCTCAGAGTTGTGAAATTTCAGGGTTCACATTATTTCATTTCAGACTCCACGTGAAATGAAGGGGTGTAATATTTTTCACGTTAAAGAATTACACCCTCATTTCAAGTAGAAACTCTCTCCACCTGAAATAAAGGGGTTATTATATTCATATTAACCACCCCCTCGTTTCACGTGCAAATAGCTTTTTATAGAAAACCTAAACTATTTTTACTAACAAAACGTCCCCGGTTTTGGGGTGTGGGGACTGAGGGGTGTCTATATGCAGCAACAGTCTTTGGATACTATTTTCGATGAATATATGGAGAAGGAAAGTCTCTTCTCCGACAAGGATCTTCTCTCAACAAACTACAATCCAGAAAATCTTCCACATAGAAATAAGGAAATAAGATCTATAGCTTCACTTCTAGCGCCTTCTTTGAAGGGTAACAAGCCGTCTAATTTATTTGTCTACGGTAAGACAGGAACCGGTAAGAGCGCAGTGATAAAGAGGGTTACTGAGAAACTGAGGCAGAAAAGTGAGGAGAACGGGACCGAAGTTAAGATCGTATACCTTAACTGCAAACTAAGAAAGGTAGCAGATACCGAATACAGGCTTATAGCTGAGCTTGCTAGAAAGTTCGGTAAGGACGTTCCTTCAACAGGACTTCCTACCGACGAAGTGTACGAAAGGTTTTTCGACGCTTTAGACGAAGAAAAGAGAATTCTTGTTTTAATTCTTGACGAGATCGATTCGTTGGTTGAAAAAACAGGCGACGAGTTCCTGTATAACTTAACAAGAGTCAACGAGGAGCTGGAGAACTCCAAGTTAAGCTTAGTTGGAATTTCAAACGACCTTTCATTCACCAACGACCTGGATCCACGTGTAAGGTCAAGTCTTTCAGAAGAAGAGCTGCTTTTCAGTCCTTACAACGCTAAGCAGCTGGAGGATATTCTTCAATCAAGGGCTGATGAGGCCTTCCACGAAGGAGTAGTAGGTGACGGAGTAGTCAAAAAGTGCGCAGCACTGGCGGCACAGGAACACGGCGACGCGAGAAGAGCTATCGATCTACTTAGGGTGTCAGGTGAACTGGCCGAGAGGTCCGACGCCAACAAGGTCGAGGCGGAGCATGTCGATCAGGCAGAGGACGAGATAGACAGGAACAAGATCCTTGAAGTAGTTGAAAGCCAGCCGAGGCAGTCACAGGCAGTTCTCTGGTCTATAATAAACCTGTTTGAGGAGAGAGATGAGATGGTCCAGACGGGAGAGGTACATTCCCTCTACGAAGAAGTGTGCAAGACTTCCGGCCTGGAACCACTTACACAGAGGCGTGTCTCTGATCTAATTTCTGAGTTGGACATGCTTGGTATAATCCAGGCGCAGGTTACTTCACAGGGACGTTACGGAAGAACTAGGATGATAAAGCCTGCCGTCTCTACCAACGTTAAAAATCAGGTCAAAAACCTTCTAAAGGAAAAATATTATTTTGGATAAAATGAAAAAGATGGTTCTCAAGGAATGGGAAGACAGAGGTATTTCAAAGGTAAAGGTTTCATTCATGAAGGAAGATGAAGGAATGAAGGAGTTCATAGTTCCCAAAGAAAGCCTTGGAAATTTTTTAACAGAAAATAAATGGTTCTGATGAAGGCAGTAGAAGATTTCCTCGAGAAGGGGAAGCTGTTGAGTCCGGAAGTTGTTGAAGAAATCAGCAGCCTCGGGGATGNAGAACTCGAAAAAGTCTTGGAAGGAAGTGNTCTCGTTATAACGAAGAAAGATATTGAAAGCTTGAAGGTCCCTGAACCTGAAATAGTTCACCACGATGAAGCTTCTTCAGATGAAGTTCACATCTCCGATCTTACGGAGTTCTACCTTGATAGGTTCGAGTTTCTCAAGGAGGAGGTCAAAAAGAGACTGGACGATGCCAACATATCCTCGATAAACAACCTGTCTTCTGGAAAGACCTCTGTGATAGGAATGGTCAGGAAGGTGGACGACGGAAGTGTTTTACTGGAGGACAAGACAGGAGAGCTCACTCTGAAGACAGAAGAGAAGTTTCTAGAGGACGAAGTAGTTGGTGTTAAAGGAGAGGTCATAGTGAACGAAGACGTGGTGATGAGTCCTGACAAGATAATAAACCCCGACGTTCCCATTAGAAGACAGGTACCTACGCTTGACCAGGACCTTACAGCGCTTTTCGTATCTGAGATAAACCAAGACGTGAAGGAACGTTTAAAGGAAATAGATCCTGACTACATCTTCTGCGCTTCTCATAGAACAGGAGGTAAGAAGGTGGTACATATCTCTGAAGAAGGAGAAGGACTTTCGGATATAGATCCTGTTAGATGCGACCTGGGAAACCTTCACATCCTAGTTCACGACGGAGAAGCATTGAAAAAGGCAGAGAGGGACCTGGATATAGATACAAAGGAGGCGCTTGTAGCTCTCTTAAAGAAAAGACATCTCGACCCTGTGGAGATGCATTCTTTACAGGACAGGTACCTCATAAGAAAGGTTCCTGATATACTTCACGCCAGGGGAAACGAAGCCGTTATGACCAACTACAAAGGCGTTACATTAGTTTCAACTACGGATGAAAAGGCCTTTTTAGTCGACCTTAAGACCAGGGAGGTTGATGAAGTTGAGATATGAACTTCCTGGAAAAAGTTTAATAGATATAACCTTGGAAAAACAAGTAAGGTCTGTGGGCAGAAGATGATATTATGAAGATGCAGATACTGGATGCCGACTACAAGATGGTCAACAACAAGCCTGTGGTCAGGCTTTTTGGTAAGACCGAGGACGGTGAGACGGTTTGTGCGCTGGACGACAGCTTCAGGCCATACTTCTACTGTTTACCTGAAAACCATAACGGATCGAAGGACGAAATTCTCGAGCTGATAGAGGAGGAGTACGAGGGAGCTGTTGAGAAGATAGAGGAAGTTGAAAGGTATACACCGATAGGATACGACGACGAAAAGAAGAAGATACTCAAGATAGTTCTCAGGAACCCGTCAACCGTTCGTGAGATGAGGGAATACCTTAGGGACAAGAAACCTGTTAAAGAGCTCTACGAGACTGATATCCTCTTCAAGTACAGATATATCGTGGATAAAGACATAGGAGGTATGCATTGGGTTGATATAGACGGAAAGTACGTTGATACTGATATAGTCGACTGTAAAGCTATAGAGGTCGAGGACCTGGAGCCTGTTGAGATGAAGGGGAACGCCGATCTCAAATACCTGTCCTTTGACATAGAGTGTATCGCGCAGGAGGAAGGGAGGATGGTCGACGCCGAAAAGGATCCTATAGTACTTATATCCTGTTCCTTCTCGCCGGACTACAAGGGAAAGGAGAACATGGTCCTTGTGGCCAAGCCAGGCAGTACAACAGGAAGACATTTCGACAACGAGGAGGAGATGCTCGAGGAGTTCCTTGAGATAATAGACGAGTACGACCCCGATGTTATAACCGGATACAACGTCGAGGACTTCGACCTTTCCTACCTCGTAAAAAGGCTGGAAAAGCACGACCTAAGTAAAAGGTTTGGAAGGTGCGAGAAAAACGTATACTGTAATACATATGGAAACAGCACAGACGTCAAGATCGTAGGTAGAGTTATAGCTGATCCCTACACGATTCTGAAGAACGACGTTTACCACAGGATGATGAGGTACGACCTGGACAGTGTTTCCGAGGAGCTATTAGGTGAAAACAAGGAGGATGTGGATTACGACGAGATGGAAGAGCTGTGGAACTCCTCCGGCGAGAAACTACAGGAGTTTGTCGATTACTGTGAGAAGGACGCCGAGCTTGCGCTCCGCCTTCTTTTAGAGCAGAACCTACTCGACAAGTTCTTTGAGCTGGCTAAGATCTCAAGACTTGTGCTAGGAGACTGTTTTGGTGGTCAGACACAACGTATTAGTAATATGCTTCTGTACGAGTTCAGAGACAGAGACTTCGTTTTTCCCGAGAAGCCTTCCGACGAGGAGATGGACAGGAGAAACGAGAGGAGGAAGAAGGAAGCGCTTAAAGGAGGTCTTGTACTTGAACCGGACAAAGGTCTTCATACCGAGTCCTGTATATCGGTCCTGGACTTCAAGTCGCTGTACCCCTCCATTATGAGTACGTACAACATATGCCCGACGGCGCTACTGACAGGCGAGCCCGAGGATTACGGTCTCGACGAAGACGATGTGAACGAGTCGCCTACTGGCGACTACTTCGTGAACAGAGACGTGAGAAAGGGAATACTTGCTAAGACCGTAGAGGACCTTATAGACGCAAGAACGGAGGTAAAGAAGGAGAGAGCAAAGGCCAAGGAAAAGGGAGATGACAAGGAGTACGATAGGCTTGACGCGAAGCAGCTCGCTATAAAGATAATGACAAACAGCTTCTACGGTTATACAGGTTACTACAGGACGAGACTATATCGGCTGGAGATAGCCAACGCTATAACTGCCTGGGGTAGAGTTACTATAGAGAAGACAAGAGACATGATAGAGGACGAGTACGGCTACAGAACTGTTTACGGCGACACAGACTCGGTTATGATAGACTCTGAAACGAAGGACTTGGAAGAAGCCCATAAGATTTCCGAGGAGATCTCACAGTTTATAACCGACGAGCTTCCCGGTAGGTTGATACTTGAACCTGAAAAGATATACCGCTCCTTCCTGATTTTAACTAAGAAAAGGTACGCAGGATGGAAGTTTGAGAAGAGCGGCGATGAGTGGGAGGAAGGTATAGATATGAAGGGCATAGAGACCGTTCGAAGGGACTGGCCTGAGATAGTTTCGGATACTATGGAGGAGGTCATAGACATAATACTCAAGGAAGGTGACATCAACAAGGCTATAGACCACGTAAAGGAAATAATAGGTCAGATAGAGAACAGAGAGGTATCTTTAGAAAAGCTTCAGGTCGTGAAATCTATAACGAAAAAAATTGAAAGCTATGACGGTGTACTCCCGCACATAGAGCTCGCGAAGAAGATGAAGAAGAGAGATCCCTCGAACCCGCCCACACCCGGTGAGAGAATACCCTACGTAATAATCGAAGGCAATCAGATGATTTCAAAGCGAGTGGAGCACCCTGATTACATAAGGGAAAACAATCTCAAGGTCGATACAGAGTACTATGTCGACTCGCAGCTTCTCCCACCACTGGAAAGGATCTTCAACGTCATAGGAGTAGACAAGCAGGAGCTTTTGGGCGACGGAAGACAGGCCACCATGGATGAAATAGTGAACGGTAACTCTGTGGAGAGGGACAGAGACGTTTCTGTCAGTAAAAGCCCTAACGATACTACGGTCGAAGAGTTGAATGGGTTTCAGTGTGATGACTGTAAAAAGGATTTCAGGCGCGTTCCTTTAAAGGGAAGGTGTGGTTGTGGCGGAGACATCTATATAGTCGGAAACGGCTCTATAGGAAAGAAGGTCCATATGGATGATTGAGGAATTTTTCTTATTTACTACACACAGCGCCCGTATAGTAGCTTTTATTCTTGTTCCCTTGTACCTTTACCTTAAGGACAGAGACAGACTTTTCCCGTATTTAACCTCTCTTTTCTTCGTCCTTCTGATAACATATGGGTTGAAGTACGGCCTAGGAGTTCCGAGACCCGAAGGTGCTCTCCTAGAGGTTGTCACACCACGCTTTCCTTCAGGACACACTTCTTTTGTCTTCACACCTATTTTATTTTTCCGCTCATGGAAGGGTAAAACCCTCCTTTTGTTTTACGGAGCAGTCGTAGCCTATACAAGGATTTACTTCCAGGTCCACGTACCCTTAGATTTAGCCGCAAGCATGGTTATAGCCCTAACCGTTTCCTTTGTATGCCTTTCTCGGAAGGAGGATATCAACCGAAAGCTTGGAGCTTTTCTGGAGAAATTTTAGGCACTACATCCTTTTAGGCACTACAGAAAGAAGAGAATTATAGGGAACAGGATAGACCCCATCAGGTAGCTTCTCCTCGAACCTGAAAGGAGACAGGACAGTCCTATAAAGGAAGCCACTGCAGCTACAGCCATCCCTTTGAAGCCTGTCAGGACGAACGAGACGGAGAAAATGAAGACTATAACAGCCAGGCAGAGTTTCCTGTAGTCGAGTTTTCTGAAGAGCCGTAGGCTGTGCTTTGCCAGATGTATTGCAGCTGTCGCCGCGAGCCCTGCAGATATGAGTCCTGTAAGCACAAGGACAACAACTTCGTTGAAGGTTATGTCCTGCATGAGGTTCTGTATCGAGACAGCTACTCCGCTCCTCCCCCTCCCTATCATATATACCGCAAATATTGAAACCAGTATGTTAGACGTGTTGACACCACCTATAGCAAGCATGAAACCCCTCTCACTGTCCTCGCTTGTGGCTTCCCTGACGAGGTAGGTCGCCTGTGCTGAACCTATTCCAGGGAGTAAACCAACCATTATTCCTGCCAGGGATCCGAGACTTCCTTCGCGCACGATCTCTCTTCTGCTTATATGTTCGATGGACCTGTCCTCCATTGGAATCTCTGGGTCCTTTCTGTAGGAATGGATCAGCATCGGAACACCGAAAAGGCCTGCCAGAAGAGGAAAGAGGTCGTGCATGGTTCCTACAAAGTTGTGCTCGAGGACCACGTACCCCAAAATCCCTGAAAGGAAGAAGAAAACCACCGAGTCAAGCCTTCTGTCCTTCCAGACCATATAAATGATTACTGCTATCAGAAGGAAGGGAATGTAGGATTCAAGCGTTCCGTAAGCAGTTTCTAACCCGAAATATAGAAAAGGGAACAGAGCCGTAGCGAGGAATACCGAGACGAGGCCACCGACCACGGTCAGTCTTATGGCTTCTCTTCCCCTTCCTTCGAGAAGAAGCTTGTGTCCGGGAAGAATTGAAAGGGCTGTAGAGGCTGAAGGAGCTCCGAGATAGACCGCAGGTATAAAGTTGACGAAGGTGTTGGTTACCGCTGCTGAGACGAGGAGTACAGAGGAGTTGATAGGCGAGAAGAAGGCGTAGCTCACGGCCAGGGTTGCTATAAGGTTAGGATGGAAGCCGGGTATTAAACCTGTGAGTATACCTATAATCACTCCGATGAGGAGAAATAGAAGGACCTGAAACATCCTCGCACCTATATTTATTTATGTTAAACCTTATACAAACTGTGTTCCATAGTTTTTAATAAGATTGAGGTAAAAAAGGGGTTAGTATGCTCGAGGACACGATAAAAGGTCTTCAGGACTGGTATGACGGTGCAGACAAGAGAATGCTTTTCGCAGTCTCCTTAGTTCTGCTTATAGCTTCGTCGAGCTTTCTGTACTTCAATATGCAAAGGGAAAGAGGAAACAAGGAGGCGGGGGAGTGGTTCCTGAAAGGACTGACTCTCCGAGGAGGCAATCAGCTTACTGCCGACATCCCTGAAGACCTTGAAATTAACGTAAGGGACATAGAAAGACATTTCCGTAACGCCGGAGTTGATTCTCAG
>SL_8KL_010_SEDDRAFT_10004648_pt1 | contig 10971 bp, 10 predicted proteins | sample SodLakKL_010_SED_4_FD_11160 | JGI IMG/M metagenome (IMG submission 11160) | reverse complement strand
AGGTTAACGTTCCCTGTGAAAATAAAATTCCCGGCCGGTAGCCTGTTGTCATTTGTAATCGTCTTTATTCTATGCTAAGGTACAAAATAAAAGATATATAACGAAAAAGGAGGAAAATTTATGAGTCGAGAAGAGAAAAAGAAAAAAGTAATAGAGGTTTTAAACAAGGCTAAAGGTATGGAACTGCAGGCTATACACCAGTATATGCATCAGCACTACTATCTGGATGATAAAGATTTAGGTGAACTGGCAAAAAACGTTAAACTAATTGCCATTGATGAAATGAGGCATGCTGAGGCCCTGGCCGAGAGAATTTCTGAATTAGGTGGAGAGCCTACTACAGAATTAGCCGGTCCGGTTGAAAAAGGCCAGAAGGTTGAAGATATCTTCCCCTTTGATGCGGAGCAGGAAGATGAAGCTATTGAAGTATACAGCGGCTTTCTGGAAGTATGTCGTCAAAATGGAGATAGCATCAGTATGAAGCTTTTTGAAATGATCATAGAACATGAGCAGCAGCACTTCAATTATTTTGACAGTGTGGATGATCATATTAAAACCCTTGGATCTGCTTATCTCTCAAGGATAGCTGGAACTCCAGCAGGGACAGGGCCAGCGAAGGGTTATGCTTTTGCCGATCAGGCAGAGTAAGATAATAATAATTGTCTTTGCTCAGCTTGTTTAAGGAAGCTGCTTTAGCTGATTGTTTAAGCTGGAACTATTCTTTATCAGATTCAAATTTCTTAAGCACGCTGTATAGTTGCAAAATATAAGTAATAGAGTTCCGGGTTTTTAATTAATCCGGAACTCTATGCATATAATCTAATACACAAATAAGAAAAAGGGCCGATCTTTTAAGATCGGCCCTCATGGTGCCGAAGGTGGGAGTCGAACCCACATGCCCGGAGGGCGCACGATTTTGAGTCGTGTGCGTCTGCCAGTTCCGCCACTTCGGCATGATAATAACATCTTAGCATAAAGCAGTTTCACAGGCAAGGAGGTTTATTTGTTCAATATTTGAGGATTGTTACTTTATTGACAAATCAAGATCATATATAGATAATTGAAGAAAGTTAATATATTCACAAAGCAGGGAAAGAAACTTAACTATCGAAAATATTAAACGGTAAAAGTATTTTTTTGCCTGACTATTTAATTAAGGGGTGATAAGTTTATGAGTGATTTGATTAAAGGTGGAGCTTTTTTGCTTGGTCCTGTGGATGAAAATACGGTTTTTACGCCCGAAGATTTTGATGATATCCATATGATGATCAAGAAAACCAGCGCTGATTTCATGAATAATCAGGTTGAGCCGAAAATTGATGAAATCGAAGAGATGGCTGAAGGGGTTACCCTGGGTTTACTTCGCGAAGCAGGTGAGCTTGGGTTATTGGGCAGTGACATTCCCGAAGAGTACGGTGGCGAAGAAGCAGACAAGATCACTACTATGATCATAACTGAGAATGCATCATTATGCGGAGGTTCTTTTGCTACAGCATTTGGTGCCCATAGCGGAATTGGAACTTTACCGATTGTATATTTCGGTAATGAAGAACAAAAGAAAAAGTACCTGCCGGGTCTTGCAACCGGGGAAAAAATTGCTGCCTATGCATTAACAGAGCCTGAAGCAGGTTCCGATGCACTTAATTGTAAAACCAAGGCGGTCCTAAGTGATGATGGCAAGCATTACATCCTGAATGGAGCAAAGCAGTATATTACCAATGCTTCCTGGGCGGATGTAATTGTCACTTACGCTAAAATTGATGGAGAGAGATTTACATCATTTATCGTGGATGCTGATTCTGAAGGTGTTACTATTGATCCCGAAGAGAAAAAAATGGGAATCAAAGGTTCCTCAACTACCAGCGTTATTTTTGAAAACTGCAAAGTGCCTGTCGAAAACATGCTCTGGCATGAAGGGAAAGGGCACCAGGTTGCTTTTAACATTCTAAATATCGGTCGCTTTAAGCTTGGTGCAGGCTGCATTGGTGGCAGCAAAAAGGTAATTGAATTTGCTTCTGAGTATGCCCTGCAAAGAGTGCAGTTCAAGCAGCCAATTGCACAGTTCAATATTATTAAGAACAAATTTGCCAATATGGCGATTCTTACTTACCTTATGGAAAGCCTTGTTTACCGTATTGGCGGTATGATTGACGAGAAACTTGAAGAAGTAAAGGAAAGCGGGGCTGAAAGTTCCGATATTGTCCAGGCTATCCAGGAGTACGCTATTGAATGTTCAATATCGAAAGTCTGGTGCTCTGAAGCGATGGATTACATTGCTGATGAAGGAGTGCAGATCTTCGGCGGATACGGCTACGGTCAGGAATACCCGGCAGAGCGTTCGTACCGGGATAGCCGTATTAACCGTATTTTCGAAGGAACCAACGAAGTTAACAGGATGCTCATTCCAGGAACCCTACTGCGCAAGGCTATGAAGCAGGAAGTTCCCTTCATGGAAGCAGTTATGGGACTTGGAGGAACATTGAAGCAGGCTAAAGAAGCTGAAGCTCCGGAAGGAACACCGGAAAGAGAAGAATTCTACCTGAATAATATGAAGACATTATTCCTGCTGGCTGCAGGAAATGCTGCTCAGAGTTTTGGCGAAGAGCTGACCAAGGAGCAGGAGATTCTTTGCCGTCTGGCAGATATGGCTATGGAAGTATTTGCAGCGGAAAGTGGACTTTTAAGAGCTAAGAAAATGCTTGCTCAGGGTGAGAGTGAGGAAGCTAAGCTGGCAATGACCATGACCAGCATCTTTATTTATGAAATGATTCCAAAGATGGAAAGCTGGGCAAAAGAAGTTATTGCCGGAACTCTTGAAGGTGAAGCTGCGGCAAAAGCATATTCTGGCATTCGCATATTATCCCAGTATGATCCGGTCAACACTTATGCTCCCAAGCGGGAAATTGCCGATATGGTTTATGAGTGCAAAAAATACTTCCTCGATCGTGATTAATTCGCTTATTTAGCTCAAGAAAAGAGTTAAGAAAAGAAAGAGTTAATAAAAGAAGGGAGCAGATTTATAAAACTGCTCCCTTCAAAAATTTATAACTACCTATGATTTCTTAAATAGCTTTTTTTACTTTGCCAGCTTTAATGCAGCGGCTGCAAACATTTACCCGCCGGGGGGAACCATTAACAATAATTTTAATGCGCTGGATATTTGGACGCCATCTTCTTTTGGTCTTAATATTGGAGTGACTGATTTGATTACCAGTTGCTTTGCTTTTACTGCAAACCACACAAACTTTAGCCATTATTCAACCCTCCCGGCTTTCTTAATTGTCACGCGTAATATTGTAGCACAATGTGCATCATCAAACAAGAATTTTTTAAATTGTTCTTTCTGAAAAGGGTATTGTTTTCTTTTATCGAAAATAATGTATCATAGCATCTAAGACATAAAGGGGGAAGGAAATACATTGACTAAGGCTATATATCCCGGAAGCTTTGATCCTGTTACAAAGGGTCATCTAGACATCATAATCAGATCAAGTAAAATTATGAACCACCTCACAGTAGCAGTGCTTGAAAATCCAAGGAAAGTTGCAACCTTTGACATTGAAAAACGAGTTGAAATGCTAAAGTTAGTTACAAAGCCCTATCCCAATGTAAATGTAGAATACTATGAGGGCTTGCTGATTGATTATGCGCAGCAAAAGAAAATCGATATCATTATTAAAGGGCTCAGGGCTATATCAGATTTTGAATTTGAGTTCCAGATGGCCTTGGTTAACCAAAAACTTAATCCCTCAATAGAAACTTTATTTATGATGACTAATAGTAAGTACTCTTATTTAAGCTCCAGCATAGTTAAAGAAATTGCTGCTTTAAATGGAGATATAAGCAGCTTAGTTCCTCCGGAAGTGTATGATATAATCCTGGATAAATTTAATAGCAAAGCTTGATTTCAGTATAACATCAATGGCTGGAACTAATAGTTTTGAATACATATAAAAAATTGCAACAGTGGCAACTGTAAAGGAAGGACGACAATGGATTATAAACGTTTGCTCAGAACCGCTATAATAGTTGGTTTTATAGCTGCTTTGGGCTTTTTTATACAGCTGGATTATTTTTTGATCAGGCCAAGCAGGGCAGTCAACCTGCGTGATTTAATTTCTGTAGAAAATACGGTTGAAAATGATCGGGGTTCAATTTATTTACTTACTGTTACTCAGCAGAGGGCTACACCTTTGACAGCAATTTACGGCTATTTCCATCCACACATGGATTTGAATCCCATGGAGAGGGTAATTCCCAGGGACATGAGTGAAGAAGAATACCGAGAACTGCTTGCTGAAAACATGATAGAAAGCAGGCACCTGGCGCAGGTAGTAGCCCTTCGCAGGAGTGGGTTTGATGTTGACATTATCAGTGATGGTGTAAAAATAATTGGTTTCCTTGAAGATGCTCCTGCAGAAGGCATCTTGCAGGAAGATGACCAGATACTCACTGTTGACGGAACCCCGGTATTTTTGGCTACGGAAGTGCCACTGCTGGTGCAGGACCGTGAAGTTGGAGAGGAAGTATTATTAACTGTTAAACGCAACAGTCAAGACCTTGAATTGTTAGTTCCTACCGGACCGCATCCTGATGATTCCGATATGCCATTTTTGGGTATTTTTATTCAAACACTGCCCTGGGAGCCGGTCGTGCCCTTAGAAATAAAAATGGATACCGGTCGTATAGGCGGCCCCTCTGCGGGGCTAATGTTTGTTTTGGAAATAATGAACCAGCTTTCACCTGATGATTTGACAGCGGGATACAACATTGCTGGTACAGGAAGTATTGATCTAAATGAGAAGGTTGGAAGAATAGGTGGCGTACCGCAAAAAGTAATAGCTGCAGAGAATTCCGATGCTGAAATATTTTTTGTTCCAAAAGGAAACTACGAACAAGCAAAAAGAGCTGCCAGGAAGATTGAAGTTGTTCCCGTCTCTGAGTTAGAAGAAGTTCTTGATTATCTTGATAGTTTAAATAATAAAGATTTATCATCTTGCGTGCCTGGTAGCTTTGACACTGCCTGGATCAAGGTGCTATACTTATCATAGAATGTAAAGGGAATTGAGTAAACAAAGCAGCCGCGGGAAGAAAACCGCAAGGTGCTTCTCGAGGAAAGTCCGAGCTCCGTAGGGCAGGGTGCTGGGTAACGCCCAGTGAGGGTGACCTTAAGGCCAGTGCCACAGAAAGAAACCGCCAGGTTAGTTTTCTAACCTGGTAAGGGTGCAACGGTGCGGTAAGAGCGCACCAGGGACCGGGAGACCGGTTCGCTAGGTAAACCCCACCCGGAGCAAGACCAAATAGGAGGGGGATGAGGTTGCCCGCTGACTCCTCGGGTTAGGTCGCTGGAGATGCCAGGCAACTGGTATCCAAGATAGATGGCTGCTGCTTCTGAAAACCTAAAAAGGTTTTTAGAAAAACAGAACTCGGCTTATTAGTTTGCTCGGTTCCCGTTATATTAATTAGAACAACCCTTATGGGTTGTTCTTTTATTTTCATCGAAGTAATCAAGGTTTTCCAGGATGGTATCGAGCATGAACCGGCGGCCCCAGTTATTCTGTGAAAAATAATAAAATAATATTTCTCCCCCAAATACTTCAGAAAGAATTTTGCTGCTTGGCTTTCCTGCTTCATAGAGTTCCTTTACTTCGCAGCACAAGCTCCACCAGATGTCATATTTGCGGACTAAACGTTCTTTTGCATTTGCAATACGGCCTTTTAGGCCACAAAAGATAATTTCAGGCTCAAGGAAATTAGCTTTTTTAGTCCGGTTAAATGTTCAACTATATTTTCACCAATCATAAAGCCATTCAGGTTTTCTCCCAGGTAAAAGTCTCCGGCAAATAACCAGCGGTTTTGTGGTTCAAAATAACAGGTGTGGTCATAAGAGTGTCCACCAGTGTGAATTGCTTCCAGCCGGTACCCACCGGCTTCAATATAGCGATCAAGCGGGGTTGTTTTGACTGCCGGAGCATTCCCCCACATGATTTTACGGTAAATTTCTATTTCCGGAGGATTGGCTAAAATATTGGCCGCTTTCGGATGGGCATAGATCGGCGCTCCAAATTCTTCATTGATTCGCCTGCAGTTTCCGATATGGTCTTCATGCTGGTGGGTAATAACAACCTTTTCGGGAGGATAATTCTGCAGTGCTTCTATGATTTCATCGGCAATATGATGGGGCCCTGTGTCAATTAACAAGCCGTTCAGGTAATAAAAGTGAGTCTTATAAATTGGCCACCCCATTATTGTTTTTGCCGCTTTAAATTCTGTAACATCTCCATACTGTTTAATTTCTAGCATGACAAATTTTCCTTTTATAGTNTTTAGCTCAGTGTATTAGTTATTTGATTTGACTATTCTATCTCTAACTATAAATTCCTTCCAAAAAAAATATCTGAAACTATTATAGTTTTAATCTTAAAATGTGATAAAATAACGTTTATGAATTATAACAGCAATTGGCTATAGGGGGGATTGTTAGATGAGCGCTTTGAGTGCAGCCGAGCAATATGAAGTACTAACGGAAAATGCTGCTGAAGTAATAAGTGAAGATGAATTTAAAACAAAGCTGGAAAAAAGTGTGTTAGAAAGTACGCCGCTTCGCTGTAAATTGGGCATCGATCCTTCTGCTCCGGATTTACACCTGGGTCATGCCGTAGTACTGCATAAGTTGAGGCAGTTTCAGGAGCTGGGCCATCACATTATCATTATTCTCGGAGATTTTACCGGTATGATCGGAGATCCTACAGGTCGTTCTGAGATGCGCAGGCAGCTTAGTGTAGAAGAAGTTATGGCAAATGCCAAAACTTACCAGGAGCAAATATTTAATATACTTGATGCTGATAAAACGGAAATGGTTTTTAACAGTAAATGGTTGGCCAAATTAAACTTTGCAGATGTTATAAGACTTGCATCTACCCTTACTGTAGCGAGAATGATGGAAAGAGAAGATTTTGGAAAGCGTTACCAGGATAATGTGGCTATCGGTATTCATGAATTTTTTTACCCCCTTATGCAGGGTTATGACTCAATTGCGATTAATGCTGATATAGAATTTGGAGCAACTGAACAAAAGTTTAATTTGCTAATGGGAAGACACCTGCAGCGGGAATATGGTCATGAACCCCAGGTTGCATTTACCATGCCAATCCTTGTTGGTACCGATGGCGTACAAAAAATGAGCAAAAGCTTAGGTAATTATGTTGGCATTACTGAAGAAGCTGATCAGATATACGGTAAGATCATGTCAATATCCGACGACTTAATGCCTGAATACTACCGCCTGGCAACATCATTATCCACATCGGAGGTAAACGCTATCCTTGAGCAGATTGAGAGCAACAACATTCATCCCCGGGATGCCAAAATGCGCCTGGCCAGGGAAATTGTATCTTTATACCATGGTCATAGTAAAGCTGAAGAAGCGGAAAAGCAATTTAAACAGGTTTTTCAAAAGAAGGAAATGCCGTCAGAAATGGATGCCTTTAGTTATAATGCTCCCGCAGGAATTGTAAAGGTAATGGTAGAATCAGGGCTGGCTTCAAGTAAAAGTGAGGCCCGCCGCTTAATTCAGCAGAACGGGGTTAAGATAGATGGAGAAACTGTTGGATCCACCGATCTCGAACTGACAGATAAAAAAGAGCAGGTTATCCAGGTAGGCAAACGCAGATTTGCCCGTGTGAAAATTACTTAGCTGTCCACTTTAGATTAATATAACCATTTAAGTGAAGGCTGCTAATTTGCAGGTCAGTAGATAAATGGCTGAAAAACATAAAACGGGTGTATGAAATGAAGACAAAAGCAAGTGAATGCAGCAGGTCGGCCCACACGAGTGCGGACCGACCTGAATTGGTCTCTGGAATAACTTCAGCCATAAGTTTTATTGGAACAGACAGCTACTTCTCCTTATAGCCTTCTTTGATAGACGCAACTACCTGTGGATCCATCAAGGTTGTTACATCCCCTAAATCCCTCTGTTCAGCAATATCGCGCAGCAGGCGGCGCATAATTTTACCGCTGCGGGTTTTCGGCAGTTCGTAGGTAAAGAATAATTCTTCCGGACGCGCGATAGCTCCAATTTTTTTGCCGACATGAGATTTCAGCTCCTGCATTAATTCATCAGAACCTTCAACGCCTTCTTTCAGGGTCACGAACGCAGTAATAGAATGACCTTTTATTTCATGAACTTTACCGATCACTGCTGCCTCTGCCACGGAATGATGGTCAACCAGGGCGCTTTCCACTTCCATAGTTCCGATCCGGTGGCCGGAAATATTAAGCACATCATCAACTCGGCCCATAATCCAAAAGTACCCATCCTTGTCTTTCCAGGCGCCATCACCGGTGAAATAAATCCCCGGGTATTGTCTCCAGTAAGTATTTTCATAGCGCTCGGGATCCTCGTACAAAGTGCGAAGCATTGCCGGCCAGGGTGACTTTGCAACAAGAAAACCTCTTTGGCCGGGACCTGTTGAATTGCCCTGGTCATCGACAATGTCCATTTCAACCCCCGGGAAAGGCTTTGTTGCAGATCCGGGTTTTAGAGGAGTTGTTCCAGGTAGAGGTGTAATCATGATCATCCCGGTTTCTGTTTGCCACCAGGTATCTACAATAGGACATTTGCCCTTTCCGATATGTTCGTGATACCAGAGCCATGCTTCAGGGTTAATTGGTTCGCCGACCGATCCAAGCAGTCTCAGGCTGGAAAGATCTCGTCCTGCGGGGAAGTGGTTGCCCCAGCGCATGAAAGAACGAATGGCTGTGGGGGCAGTGTAGAAAACGGTAACTTTATATTTCTCAACTAATTCCCAGAAACGATCACGGTTTGGGTAATCCGGTGTGCCTTCATATATGAAGGCAGTAGAACCGCTTGATAGTGGGCCGTAGACAATGTAGCTGTGACCTGTAACCCAGCCAATGTCGGCAGTACACCAGAAAATATCTTCATCCTTATGATCAAACACATAACGGAAAGTAGTGTTAACCCCAACCAGGTAGCCGCCGGTAGTATGGAGTATGCCTTTTGGCTTGCCCGTAGTTCCGCTGCTGTATAGGATGAAAAGTGGATCTTCAGCATCCATTTCGACCGGGTCGAATTGCTCAGAGGCTTCGGCCATTAAATCATTCCAGCGTAAATCCCGACCTTCCTGTGGGTTATCATTTGTGCCGGTTCGTTCAACTATGATTACCTTTTCAATGCTGGAGCATTCTTCCAGGGCATCTTCAGCCGCACATTTCATCGGCAGCACTTTTCCTCTGCGGTTGGCTCCATCAGCTGTAATCAGGATTTTGGCATTGGAGTCAAGGATGCGATCTTTTAAAGCATCGGGGCTAAAGCCACCGAAAACAACACTGTGAACAGCGCCAACCCTGGTACAGGCCAACATAGCAACTATTGCTTCCGGAATCATCGGCATCCAGATAGTAACGGCATCACCTTTTCCGACTCCTAAACCTTTAAGAACATTGCAGAATTTATTAACTTCTCTTAAAAGCTCATTATAAGTCAGGGTTACAGAGTCGCCTTCTTCTCCTTCAAAGATTATTGCTTTTTTATCACCTAGTCCATTATCAATATGACGATCAAGACAGTTTGCCGATACATTAATTTTCCCGTTAACAAACCATTTGAAATAGGGAGGATTGCTGTCGTCCAGGATTTGATCCCATTTTTGCATCCATTGCAAGCTTTCTGCTTTATCAGCCCAGAAAGCTAACCGATCTTTTTCTGCTTCTTTAAAGGGCTTATCATCCTTTACTAGTGCATTGTCCCTAAAATCTTTAGGTGGATCAATAGGTTTTGGGTGGTCTTCACCAAAAATATCTCCTTGTTTGTCTTCTGACATAAATATAACCTCCTATAAAGATGATAGTAATTATTTTAATTTAATTCGCTGTAATAAAAGCAATTCCTTTAAAATTCAGGCAATAAATTTTATATAGAATACATAACCTTGTGAAAAGATAAAAAGATGGATACGTGAGGTGGTATGCATGAGCCTTGGAAGCGTTTTCAACCTGAAGGGACGAGCTTAATTAGTGCCAAGACAGCAGTTTGAGAAGAATTTTATATTGGATCTGCAAATATTTTTTCCAGGTCGTGCAACTAGTATATTACAGGGATGTTCTCTTACTTCGGGATCCACTGTTTCCCAGGTTACGAAGTCAAATTTCTTGAAAAAATTAACCATGAAGTCACGGTATGCCCAGGGAGACATACCTGTATTTTTTAAATCCCAGCTCTGGATAAACTGAACAGCTATTACAATAAAATCTTCGAAAAAAGTAAATTCTTCATTGTCAAAAAGGTTTTCCATGAGAGATTTGCTGATGCCCATTTTCCGCCATGACGGATCAGTTTCAATGCTGCCGAGCTCAATTAATTCTGGAAAGCATCGTTCCTGCCACCAGGGGTAATCAGGCTTTTGGAAAGAAGCATAAGATATTATAATGTTGGCCAGTGTTGCCGTAAAGATCATGCCATCATCTTCGCGTGACAGTTCAACCAGGGATTGATGTTGCTTTGAAGAAGGTCTAAAACAGCACAGCCCTTCGGAAAGGCTGTATTTTTCCATCTGCTCAGGCGCAATGGGTCCCCTGATATGCAGTCGGCCTAATGAAGTGGGTAAAATAGTGCTGATGCTGTCATAAGGTGGTTTATTAAATGAAGCATCTGCTTTTTCATTCTGCTTGTACATGTTTAACCTCCAAATATATATTACTTTAGCACTGCTATAAATCCTGCTTATTGGCATATACTTTCTTGTTTTATATGATGCTTTGTCCAAATTGCCGGCAAAAGCACAGCAGCAAATGATGCTATTCTAATATGCTGCAAGTCAGTTAAAAAAAGGTGAGAGATAAAAAGATTATCAAAGTGAAAAAAAGGTCTGTTTTCACCTTGACACTGATTGTGGCCTGTGCTAATATAATTCTTGCACTTACGAAATAGGTTTTAAATTTCGTTCT
>SL_8KL_010_SEDDRAFT_10004647_pt1 | contig 10972 bp, 8 predicted proteins | sample SodLakKL_010_SED_4_FD_11160 | JGI IMG/M metagenome (IMG submission 11160) | reverse complement strand
TTGCGATTCAAAAGACCCGTCGGATCTTTCTATGAACCGCCCATGCATAACCAGGCTCCTCACATCGTGGCATGAAAGACCCGTCGGATCTTTCTACGAAGTGCCCATGCATAAACTGACTCCTCAGATCCTGGCAAAAAAGATCCGACGGGTCTCTACATGAACCGCCCATGCATAACCAAACTACTCACATCGTGGCATGAAAGTCCCGTCGGATCTTTCTACGAAGCGCCCATGCATAAACTGACTCCTCAGATCCTGGCAAAACAGATCCGACGGGTCTCTACATGAACCGCCCATGCACAACCAAACTACTCGCATCGTGGAATGAAAGACCCGTCGGATCTTTCTATGAACCGCCCATGCATAAACTGACTCCTCAGATCCTGGCAAAACAGATCCGACGGGTCTCTACATGAACCGCCCATGCATAACCAGGCTCCTCGCATCGTGGAATGAAAGACCCGTCGGATCTTTCTACGAAGCGCCTTTGCATAAACTGACTCCTCAGATCCTGGAAAAAAGATCCGACGGGTCTTTTACTGAACCGCCTTTAGCGCATAAGGCATTGCTTCAAGCCGCTCTTTTTTAATGGGGCGGCCGGTTGTGATGCAAATCCCGTAGTTCCCCGTATGGATGCGATCTAAGGCTACAGTAATTTGATCCAGCTTTTCCCTGTTTCTCTCCAAAGCTGATAATATCCGGATTCTGTTCTCTTCCAATGTAGCTATATCACCCTGGTGATGGTCCTGAGAAGATTTTCTTTCTGAGAAATTTTTGTTTACGTCAGACAGATTGGATTCCAAACTACTGATCTCATCTTCAATCTCTCTTTTTTCAATAAGCAACTTCTGTTCAAAGTGTTTCAGCTCTTCATTTGAGAGATGTGTATTATCGACGGATGTTTGTTTTGCAGACATAACAAGCTGTGATTAAATAGGTTATCATTTACATTTACATGATGCCATTAGCGATTAAATCCGAAACAACCTTTACCCAAATTTTCATTATGTAAAAAAGGTCACTCCTTCTTCAATGATCAGTAAAACGCTTTAAAGACCTGTTGTTATTCTATTCACAGTTTCCTTAACCACTAAGAGCACGTTACCTACTTATATAAATGATAATCCTTTAACAACCGTTTCAATACATCATGATCTGTTCTGAAATGGCCCTAACCCGTTACAGTTCAAAAAGATCACCCGGCAGATAGATGTCGACCCGGATATTGTTTGCTCCGAGCCTGCCATTATGAACTTTTGACTCCCCGGAGAGATTTTGATAGACTATAACCTGTGCATCTCCGACCACTTCTGCACCTCCGTTTTTTATCAGTACCGCTGTGGCTTCGTCAACACCAATTCCGATATGATTGGGGTATTCCATCACTGCGGTCAGTAGCCTGTTGTTACGGGCCCGCTTCAGAAAGTGTTGATCCACAATTACTCCCTCAATCAAACCCAACCCTTCTTCCGTGATGATATTATTTTTCTCGAGGTGGTAAAATGTAGCCGTGTAATCGGGGTAGTTTTGCTGATCGCCGGTGATCATAATTTTGCTCATCACAGATGCTCCGGCGCTCGTGCCGCTAATCATGGCTCCACTTTTATATGCATTAATCAACGCAGTACCTATTTCAGGAAACTCTTCAACTGAACGCATGAATCGTGACTGCGAGCCCCCTGTTATGTAAACCAGATTTGCATTCTGTAATGAATCGAGCGCATTCTCCGTTGCAATATCTCTTCTGCCCAAGTCGTATGACCGGACATTTGTAACTCCTTGTTCCCGAAACTGTACCTCGCCGTAATAGCCTGACGTATCCGGATTGGCGGCCGACATGGTAAGAACGATGGCATAGCCGGCATGATCTAAGCCACTTTCAGTAATCATTCTTTGAATCAACTCAACCGGACGGCTGCCTCCCCCAATGATCATTAATGACCCCTCTCCTTCAGTTTTGGTGTATTGACCTGAACCGTCTGTACCGGTTGAGTCACCACACCCCGAAAACACAACACCCAAAATTAGAAGTAAAATAGTGGCTGATAGCGAAAATATATTCTTTACCATTTGTATCAATTCATTCATAAAAAAGTTGTTCACTTTAAATTACTCTTCGGTCAGTGATTTATAGATCATCTCAGAAACGGCAACTCCAGTTTCTGTTCCAATCCTGTTCTCCGGCAGATCCTTTGACAGGAAAATTAAGATATACGATTGGCCATCAGGAAGGTAAACAATTCCGGAGTCGTGAATCACACCTGTAATGAATCCGGTTTTATTTGCAATAACCACATCATCCGGCAACCTTGCCGGAATTACATCCCTGTAAAACTGATCTTTTAAAACTTCAATCATTAGGCTGTCCTTTTCCGGGTTCACGGCTGTTCCCTTTGCAATGTGTTCAAAAATGATTCCAAGGTCTTTGGCTGTCGTCCTGTTGCTAAGGCCCTGATCGAAAGCTTTCATATCGTAGAGTCCTCGAATTACTTCTATACGCTCTGCACCCAGTTCATGCATGGTTTGGGTGGTCTCTTCGGCTCCTACAAGCTGTATAATAAGATTGGTGGCTATATTACTGCTATAGGTAATCATGGCGTGATTCAGGTCATATATGGTGGCCATTTCATCTTCCATCCTTTCAAATGGATCGTTCCCTTCAGGATTCAAATCCAGTTGAAATTCTGAACCATCCACGATGCTGTAAAACTTGTTTTCAACTTTAATGGAATCAGACAGGTCAAACTCACCCATTTCAGCCCGGCGAAAGAGCTCCACCATAACCGGTGTTTTCATTGTGCTGGCGGCGTGGAAGAGGGTGTCTTCGTTAATGGCAAAGTGCCAGTCCGGGTTATCAAGATGTTGAAACCAGACGGCAAAAGTTCCATCCTGTTCGGAAAGGTAAGATTCGATATCTGACTTCAACAGATCTGTATCGAGATTGGATTGTGAACACCCGGCAATGAGCAGCAGTAATAACGGTAGCAATTTTAGCATGGCAAACGGAGTTATTTCAGGTTTTAGAATGGCGTAAAATAAAAAAGCCCCGGGAATTTCCGGGGCTTTTAATTTAATTCTGGAATATAACTCTATACTAACAAGATAAATCAATTAGTTATATCCAGGGTTTTGCTGTCCTTCCAGTGCAGGATTGGCATCCATCTCACGTTGAGGCACAGGGAATACCAGAAGATCAGCATTCCATGGGAAGGCTCCGACAGATGCACGGGTTCGTTTGATATCAAACAACCGGTGACCTTCAAAAGCCAATTCGACCCTTCTTTCGGCAAGAATTTGGTCAACTGAAGTCAGGGTTACCGCACCCAGTCCAACCCGGTCTCTTACAGCGTTCAGTTCATCTTCCGGCGGTAGGCCTATGGTTGTTCCTTCACGGAAGTTTGCTTCAGCGCGGGTAAGGTGAAGTTCGGCCAGTCGAACAAACGGCACATTAGCTGTACGCGCATTGAACTTACTGGTTCTTCGACCGTCGGTGGCATCGATGTAAAACTGATCCAGCCGCTCATCTCCCGCTTCATATAGGGCAAGGTGCGGATCTTCAATATCGATATCACCCCTGCCTCCAAATGCAGTTGATGCAAAGAACAGGTTCATGTTGTTAGAACCATCTTGTGACGTGACCTGAATGGCAAAAACATCTTCTGAGCTGTTGGCATCATTATTAAACGCGCCGGCGTAAGTTGGAGTCATTGAATAACGCCCTGAGTTAATCACACGGTGTGCTTCGTCGCGTGCTGAGGCGTATTCCTGCCTGATCAGGTGAGCCCGGCTCAAGATGGCGCTTGCCGCGTATGTATTGGCAAATACACCATTGGTTTCCGGCAACAGGTTTTTCGCATCTGTGAGATCCTGCATCAACTGAGCATAAACAGCAGCTACTGTAGCCCGGGGCTGATTTGCATCTTCACCAATACCACCCTGTGTTGGAGTAATAATTAAAGGAACAGCAAGATTCGAGCTATTATCACCGTCACCCCATGTTTTTCCATACATGTTTACAAGATATAGATAAACGGTACCACGAATAAATTTGGCCTCGCCTTCCACTCTTGCCCGGATGCTTTCATCCACTACATCAAGTGCAGAGAGAACATTGTTAACACGGTTAATCGTGTTAAAGGCATTCGTCCATGTATTTGTGATCACACCATTTTCAGGCTCCTGCTGTTTCAGCCATATATCCCTTTGCGGGAAAAATGTGCCCGACCAGGATATCTCATTGTCGTTGGCAAGCAGCTCCGGTAAATAGTGCCACTGGCCTCCAAACTGGGTGCCGCCTGCCATAAGTGCATAACCACCTATGAGGGCGTTCTGTACGTTCTGGGATGTGCCCAATGCGACATCCTCACTAATACTTTGCTGCGGTTCAGCATCGAGCAGACTATCACATCCTTTTATGACAATCGCAATGCTGATAACAGCTGCTAAGAAAAATAATTGATAAGTTTTCATACTTAATAGTTGTTAGTTCAAAAGTTTTACTTAATTGCAATTTAAAGGCCCAGTCTGAAACCAAATGTAATTGTTCTGGGGTGCGGTGCTGAATAGAATTCAATACCCTGGTTGATGTTACCGGCGGTAAAGTCAGCGTTCACCTCAGGATCCCATCCTTCATAATTTGTGAAGGTTAACAGATTAGTTCCTTTTGCAAATACCCGAGCAGATCTGATACCGATTCTGTCTGTAATACTAACCGGCAATGTATAGCCGAATGTCAGTGCTTTCAGCCTGAGGTAAGATCCGTCAGAAACATAACGGGAGGAGTTTCCTGCACCATTACCTAACAGAAGGCGTGCCTGTGGAACGTCTGTAACGTCGCCCGGCTGCTGCCAGCGGTCAAGCTGATCCCTGGTTTGGTTGTCAAACCAGTCACCATTAGCAGTTGTAAACCGGCCGCTTGACATGTAGATGTCGTTTCCATAAACGAACTGGAAGAGAACATCCAGGTCAAAACCTCTCCACGCAAATGTATTGCTTAAGCCTCCAATGAAGTCGGGATTAGGATCACCGATCACTACACGCTCAGCACTTCCGTAGCTTGCTGTAACCAGCCTGCCATCTTTATCAAATACAGCACCGCTGCTTAATTCAGCCTCTGTGGCTTCACGGTTCAGGTAGTAGAGTGCATCTCCGTTATCAGGATTTACACCCGCGTACTCACGCTCGAAAAACACACCGATTGGTGAACCTTCCTGTGCACGGCTGACAAATGACCCTTCAATAATCTGGCCATCAAGATTGGTCAGTTCATTTCTGTTTCGGGAGAAGTTAAACGTTGTAGACCAGTTAAAACTTCCGATCAGGTTGAATGTGGTAAGAGAGAATTCAAACCCTTTGTTTTCAAGTTCACCCACATTACGCAGGGTAGAAGTATAACCTGAAGATCCGGGTACGTTTACGTTCAGCAGAAGATCCTTTGTGTTTTTGACATAGTAGTCAAACTCACCGGTAATTCTGTCATCCAATATCCTGAAGTCAACTCCAATATCCAGCTGTGCAGTCTGCTCCCATTTCAGATCCGCATTAGGCGGTTGAGATGGTGCTAAACCCGGAGTTTGATTGTAGGATGTTCCTCCAAAGAGACCGCGCGACGCAAAGTTTGAGATCGCGGCATTTCCGGTTAATCCATAACTGGCACGAAGTTTCAGGAATGTAACGTAGTTGTTATTTCTCAGGAAATCTTCCTCAGTTAAGATCCATCCAACAGAACCTGCAGGGAAAAACCCATATCTGTTATCTGCTCCAAATCTTGAAGATCCATCCACTCGTCCACTAAGGCTTACGAGATACCTGTCGAGGAGTTTGTAGTTGGCACGTGTGAAGTAGGATAGAATGTGAAATTCGGTTCCGGTTGAACTTCCGGAGGTAATTTCAGCTGCACTGGCAAGTCTTCTAAAGCTATCGCTTGGAAAATCCTTACCGGCTAGGAAAGAAGTTGTGGTGTTCGATTGCTGATAACTCATACCGGCTGTCACTTCAATGTCCTGATTTTCATCTATGCTTGGAGCGTAGGTCAGGAATGAGTTGAATGTAGAGTTAAGTACCTGAACATATCTGCTGATTCCAAATCCCTGGCCATCATTGCCGCCAACGCCACGTGCCGTCAAAGAACCGTAAAACTCATCCTCATTTTGTGTCAGGATATCAATTCCCAACTCTGTTCTTGCAAACAGGTCGTCTCTGAGGTTTAGGTTTACGAAAGCATTACCAAAGTTTCGGAAAATAGTGGTTCTGAAATTTGCGTGGTCGCGATGCAGCAAGCCATTGTAATAGAGCGTGTAGTTCCCGCTCAATGTACAATCATCAGTAAAGGCATTTGTGAATGAAGTACCGGCACCAGGTTCACATGTGCGAGGATCAAACGGTGGGGTGAGCGGCGGCTGAGCAATCAGCTGCATCGGTGTTGCAAATGCATTATCGGTTGATAGCCTGTCATTAACAGTACGGCCAATATTCATATTAACCCCAACCGAAAGAAGGTCACTAACCCTATGATCAACATTCACACGTCCGCTGATTCTTTGGAATGTGTCGTTGATGAGTATACCCTCCTGGTCAGAATAGGAACCGCTCACATAAAAACGGGTGGCCTCTGTACCGCCTCTGAGAGATAACTCATGCTCGGCAAAAGGCGCATCCTGAAAAGCAAGTTCCTGCCAGTCTGTGTCGATTACCTGTCCATCAACCCAGTTTGTACCATCAAATCGTCCGGCTGAATATCCTTGTATACGGCCTTCCACAAACCCAATCCAGAAAGGATCATTTAAAATATCTGCGGTGTTGGCCGCTGCCTCTCTGAAGAGCTCTATATACTCTTCCGTGTTTAACCAGTCCCGTTTTCCTGTTGGCTGGCTAAAACCTGCCTGGAATGTATAATTTACCTGAGTTGGGCCCTGACGGCCTCTTTTGGTGGTAATCAGTACCACACCATTTGATGCCTGTGCGCCATAGATGGCAGCTGCAGAAGCATCTTTAAGAATTTCAATAGACTCAACATCATTAAAGTTCAGGTCGGCAAGCGGGTTTGTTGGAGCCGCGTTACCGGAAAGACTAACGGTTGTAACCGGAATTCCATCTATTACATATAAAGGCTGGTTATCTGCAGTTACAGAAGACGAGCCCCTAATTCTCATTGTAATTCCCTGCCCAAGCTTACCTGACAGTCCACTTACATATACACCGGATGCTCGTCCCTGAATAGCAGACTCTATGCTGTTTACAGGAAGGTTCTCAAATGTCTCTGCCGTAATACTTGAAATAGATCCGGTTACATCAATCCGGGATTGAGTACCGTAACCGACTACAATAAGTTCATCAAGGCCAACCACATCTTCCGTCATAGAAAACTCAAGAGTCACATCTGTATTTCCAACATTCACGCGGGTCCGGTAATCCACGAATCCAATGAAAGTTGCTACTAATGTGTAGTTCCCGGCTGCTACGTTATTGATCTGAAATTCACCGTCGATGTTGGTGTTTGCGCCACGTTCAATTTCAGTCAATACCACGTTTACACCCGGCAGAGGCTGCCCGGTAGCGGCGTCAGTTACTGTTCCACTAACAGTTACCTGTGCAAATGCTTCTGCTGCAAATAATGGAAGAACCACCATTATAAGAGCGCATAGTTTTAATGTTTGTATCAATCTAGATCTCATAATCTGATTTTTGGTTACGATTTATGTTTTCGATTAGAATAGGTGTACAGAGCTTGAGCATTATTGATCGATTCTATTTTTGTCTATAAAGCAAAGCCTACCCGATCCGTCATACTTATCTACATCACTACTAATAGCACTATTTTCAAACAAAATCAATTGCAATATGACACTGAAAGCGCTTTTAATATTTTTGTTAAATACATGACGAGCCCTGTTTTTAAAACCCATCCTTACACTTCATTTAAGTGATTTCATCATAAATCATATATAAACTCCTGATTTTTCGCCAGCTTATATCCGTTTTTTCAGGATGGACAATCCGGAATTTCCCGGCGTACCTAAATGAGAATAGCTTTTCAGCATCCCCTCTATTGCAAGTGAATTGGTAAGCTCCGGTTCTTCTGCCACCTTGCGATAGGCATCACGAAATGACATCCCCTCCTTAACCAATTGATTTGCCGCTTCGGCTGCAAATAACTCAGATGTGCAGGCAGCTCTCAGGTTTTTTTCATTTGGAGCCATTGCAGCTACTAAAATTTGGCAAGCTTTAAGCATCTGCAATGTTTTGTTGATCGATTTTATAACCGGCTCTTTCGACAGCTGCAGGTCTCTGTGATATCCGCTGCCTAAATTAACAGTCAGCATCTGCAAAGCAGAACCAGAGCCAACCAGTTCAGAATGGCCTGCACGAATCAGCTCTGCAAGATCCGGGTTTTTTTTCTGGGGCATAATGGATGAACCGGTACAGACCACCTCGTCCAGACCAAACCATGGCTGAGCTTCACTGCTGAACTGAATCACATCGGAGGCCAAACGGTTCAAAACTGCCGTAACACCCGACAGAAATTGTACTACCTGCAGTTCTATCCAACCTCGCGACAGCTGAGCCGTTGTTGAGCAGATGATTGGCCCGCTAAAACCGAGCTCTTTCGCCTCAAATTCACGATCAATATCGAAAGTTGTTCCAAACCCGGCTGCTGTTCCGAGTGGTGACCGATTTACCAGGCTCAATACTCCAGCTGATGCTTCCATCTGCATGATCAGCATCTCCGCAAACCCTCCGGCCCACAATCCTACGCTGCTGAGCATCGCTTTTCGGGTATGGGTAAAGCCGGGCATCGGCACCTTCTCATATTTTTCTCCCAACTCTATTAATAATGAGGCACAAGCNCTNACTTCATTCAGAATCTTTTCAAGAGACTCCTTTTCATAAAGCCTGACAGCGGTTAGAACCTGGTCATTTCTCGATCGTCCGGCATGAATTTTTTTTCCAAGGTCTCCGAGCTTGTCAATTAAAACGTTCTCGATGGCTGTGTGCATGTCCTCATCCTGAACCGTGATTGTGAACTCACCCTTCTCCCATGTTTTCAACACCTCCGACAGCGCGCCGGTCAACTTGATCAGCTCATCATCTGATAATATTCCGGCCTTGTTCAAAGCCTGTGCATGAACTCTGGATGCTTTCACGTCATACGGAACCAGTACCTGATCCAGCTCATAGTCTAACCCCACCGTAAAGGCTTCTACCTTTTTAGCGATATCAGACCGGGTGTCGGTTGTGGATTTTTGCCAGAGTTTGGACATGGGTTTTGGGGATTTAATTTGTTTGATATTAGACCTAAAACTTTGTTCAGGAATAGAATCTCCCCTCCTTCTCAAGGAGGGGCAGGGGGTGGTTTAGGTAATTTCAGTAGCAATTGATATGAAAATTGACTCTTAGACTTTTTTAACCTCCCCTAAATCGCTTACGCTTTCAAAAAATGAGCCCCTCCTTGCCCCATAAGCGATCCCTATGGGAAAAGGAGGGGACTTTTTCATTGCCAAATTCTGAGATTTTATCATGACCTTACGCTAAAGTGACGCCTCACAAAGCGGGCAGGCTGCCCGCTGTACTTTTTACCACCTCCTTCTTCAGCTGGTACGCCGTTTTCTGGGGAAGATTCCACAGCTCGATGAATCCGGCCGAGGCGTTCTGGTTGAAGGCAGCCGACTTGTTGAATGTAGCAAGGTTTTCATCAAACAGCGAGTAGGGTGATGAGAGTGCGACCACATCACAATTACCTTTATACAACTTCAGGGTTACCTCACCGGTTACCTTTTTATTCTGCTCGTTGATATAGGCCCGGATGTTGTCCATGACCGGCTCAAAATACTTGGCGCCATAAATCAGGTAGGCCCACTTTTGATCCATGAACCCCTTCAGTTCATTCTCCTCCCGGGTGGATACCAGCTGCTCCAGGTTTTTGTGTGCCTGAATCAGAACCGTAGCCGCAGGGTTTTCATAAACCCCTTCACTTTCAGCCCTACTATTCTGTCTTCAATCAAATGAAACACGCCTACAGCGTGCTTGCCCCCGATCTCGTTCAGGAGCAGAATCAGATCCTTTTTATCGTAATTAATTCCATTTAGCGAAACCGGCTCACCCTTCTCAAAGCCGATCTTTACCAGCTCTTCCTTATCGGGCGCATTTTGCGGGGTGTTGGCCCACTTTAGAATATTCTCCAATGGAGGGATCAGCTCCGGGTTTTCGATTTCACCACCCTCGCCGGTATTGGCCCACATATTCTCATCGTACGAATAGGGACTCTTTTGAGTCTGATCTACCGGTATTCCATTCTTAATGGCGTAGGCTATCTGTTCATCTCTGCCCATGCTCCACTCTCGAACCGGCGCTATGATTTTCAGCTCAGGATTCAGCGTGGTGATATAGCCTTCGAACCGCACCTGGTCGTTTCCTTTTCCTGTACAGCCGTGTGCAATCACCTCGCAGCCAAACTCGGCGGCAAACTGAACGGCCAGCTGCGAGATCATCACCCTGCCCAGCGGACAACCCAGTGCATACCCGCCCTGGTAGTCGGCATTGGCTTTTACCGCTTCGGTACAGAGTTCGGCGAACTCGTCCTTTGCGTCATACACAATGGCATCCTTCGCCCCGAGCATCAATGCTTTCTGCTTGATGGCGTCAAGGTTGTCGGCNGTCTGGCCNATGTTCACTGTCAATGCAATGACGTCGCACTCGTACTCCTCCCGGATCCANTTCAGCATCATGCTGGTGTCAAGCCCNCCGGAATAGAGCAGCAGGCATGTGTTAAAGGATCCTTTTTCAGCTTCGTGAGAAGCTACTTTTTTGTATGTGGTTTGATTTTTCATAATAGGACTCGACTTACCCCTCCCATAGGGATCCCTACGGGGCTGTCCCCTCTCTGCTTACGCCTATCGGCGATTCGCAAAGAGGGGGGACTTCGAAAAGAAGTCTGAGGCTTAATTTAGGTTTATGTTTTTTATTGAAATTT
>SL_8KL_010_SEDDRAFT_10004645_pt1 | contig 10973 bp, 2 predicted proteins | sample SodLakKL_010_SED_4_FD_11160 | JGI IMG/M metagenome (IMG submission 11160) | reverse complement strand
CCCTGTCCAGGAAAATTATCGGCCGCCCGATCCACTCATTTTCGGTTGGTGTCGAAGGCTGCCCGGACCTGGAATCAGCCCGGATGCTATCGCGCTACCTCGATACCATCCATCACGAGTACCTGATTTCAGTCGATGAAGTAATGGCCAAACTGCCTGAGATTATCTATTTCCTGGAATCCTTCGACCAGGACCTGGTCAGAAGCGCCATTCCCACCTACTTCACCGCCCGCCTGGCCAAAGAACACGTCAAGGTGGTTTTAAGCGGCGAAGGAGCAGACGAACTGTTTGCCGGCTACGGCTACTACAAAGACTACAACGGCAACGACCGGGTCTTACAATCCGAACTGAGGCGCTCCGTCTCCACTCTGCATAATATCAACCTGCAGAGAGTAGACCGCCTGACCATGGCCCACTCCATCGAAGCCAGGGTGCCGTTCTTAGATAAAGAAGCCATCGAAGTAGGCCTGAGCATCCCTGCAGAATACAAGCTGCGCGGCAACCCGCCTATTGAAAAGTGGATTCTGCGCAAAGCCGTGGAAGATCTCCTACCCGAAGAGATCACCTGGCGCAAAAAGGAACAATTCGATGAGGGAAGCGGTATTATCGATTTTATCGAGCAGGCTATTGCTGAAAGCTTCAGCATTGAAGATGCCCGCCAACACCGTAAACAGTATCCTGAAATAGAGTTCCGCTCTCATGAGGAGTGCTATTACCATAAGCTGTTCACGGAAGTGTTCGAACGCCCCGAGGTGATCATGGACAACATGGGCCGCTGGGCGGAGCGCCCCGATTACCAGTAACCATATAAAAGATATAATACGGCCGGGGGTTTGCTTAATAGCAAAGCCTCGGCCGTTTTGATAATCCCCTCTTTATATTAGCCCTGAACGCATAAGAATCTTTTTTTTAAAAATCTCTTAAAGACTACCTGTCCGACCCGCTGCCCATTTAAGAAGCACGCGCATTAGTACGCGTGCTTCTCAGGGCGATATTTGAAATCAGTAATTTGCTCAATCAGGGAATCCTGATTCAGTGAAATATTTAAAAATCACGGTCCTTCCCCTTTTAACATCTCTTATACAGCAAGTTAATTCCTGATTAGATCTTTAAGCTTTTTTATGGAATAATTTCTTTTTCCTCGAGCTCTGCTGTTTCAGCATTAATAACCAATCTTTTATTTGGTTCTTGCGGATGTGCACCGTATATTTGCAATTCCGTTACTGCTTCCGGATAAGTTTTGCCCTCATCTAAAGCTTTCTTGTAATCAACGATTATTCCTTCGATACATTTGATAAATATTGCCCTGTCATTTACATAATTCAAATGAATAGCATCTCTTATAGCATTCATCAAAATCGGATCATTATCAAACAATTTTTCTACAGCATACCGATAATCTACTTCAACAAGCTTTTTATTTTCGTTTAAATAGTAAACATACCTCGGACAAGACGGTTCAACTTCCAGTGCTTCAAAATTGGCAACAAGGTTTCGATCTTTTTCAACAGTTAATTCGTAAATGGGCTCACTGGAAACTACAGTATTATTTTCGGTCCATCCGGTAAAGCTGAAGCCTGCATGAGCATCAGCAGAGATTACCGCCTTCTGGCCTGTTTCGTAACTCCCTTCACCTGTAACAGTACCACCATGGTCTGGACTAGTGGAAAGGTTAACAGAAAAAGTACTGTCAATGACACTGCTTACAGCTGCATAAGCATCAATCAGACCATACCCGAAACCATAGTTGGGATGTGCCGGATAATTATGGTCTGTGAGGGGCGAAGCAGTATCCTGAATAGTTTTTGTATAGAGGTCTATGTCCAAGGAAGGATCTGCCTGGCGGAGCAATGCGGCTAATCCTGCGACATGAGGCGCTGCCATCGAGGTTCCACTACCAAGAGCGTATTCTCCCGTCTCTCCTGATTGTGATGACAAAGCCGAACGAACCTGCTTTCCGGGGGCAGTGACATTTGGCTTAATAAAATCTCCACATGCACCGGGTCCGCGACCTGAAAAAGAAGCCAGGTTATTATTACTATCAACAGCACCTACAGCAAAACTTTCATAGTAATTGGCGGGAAGCCTTATTGAACTATCATCCGGACCTTTATTACCGGCAGAAAAAACCGGGAAAATGCCGGCATTGCGCCAGCTATTTATAGCCGTTTTAAAAATGGGATTACACAATGCAGGCCCGCCCCAGGAATTATTAACAATATGTGGCGCCATATCAGGGTTCGGTGTGCCGCTCCCGTCGGCATTGGGGGTAGGTGCCAGCATGAACTCCATTGCTTTCAGCAATTCGTCATAACTCCCAACACCCGTATTGTCTAGGCCCCGTGCTGCTATCCACTGCGCCCCCGGCGCCACACCAATTTTCTGCTCCCCAAGCGGATCAGATCCGACAGCTATCCCAGCAACAAAAGTACCATGCCCGTACTGATCGTCAGGTGAATAAGAATTATGGTAGGGATCAAACCAACTATAGGCATGATCGGGCGCACCCGGGTTTAATGGATCATAACCCCGGTACTTTGTTTCCAGAGTTTGATGCTGCCTATCAACCCCGGTATCGATGATTCCTATCACCACTCCGGACCCGTCAATATCTAGATCAGCCCATACATCGGAAGCGCCAATATGGTCAATATTCCATTCCACAGCGCTTCCCTGTGTTATAACGGGCTCCAGCTGAGCTTCTGCCAGCTCGACTTTCTCATTAGGCCAAATGGAATCCACCTCAGGCCTCCGGGCAATTTCTTCGATCAATTCAACGGGAACCCGGGCGTAAACCATATTGACGATATAGTAGCTTTCAACCTCAAAAGCCCGGCTTCTCACTACAGTTTGTTTTAAAAAATCCAATAAAGGTTTCTGACTTTTCCCGGCTTCTTGCCTCAAAGAATTAATCACTTGACGACGTACTTCTTTTACTCTGGTTTCGGGGTCGACAAATTGATGCCGAAACCGACTGGCTCTTGCAGCAACAGCTTCCGTATCCACCTGGTCCTTAAGCATGATCAGGATCTCCACTTCCCCTTCCGAAGGCGGATCAAACTTAATTACCCTGTCGACCGCAGCTGCGTCTTCTGGTCCGGGGGAAATAAGAATAGCCAGGGCTATAATAATTAATATGATTAGCTTAAGCGAAAGCTTGTCCCGGAAAATAACCACCCCAACCTTTCAAGGAAGGTTTGAAGGAGAAATATGTAAACATGTTCTTAGAACCGTCTGAACAAAACAAGGTGCCTGTATTTAATTCTTTAAATCGAAGGTTAACACTGCGGCGATGGCAGTAGCACCGCCGCAGTGTTGAATCGCGTCCATTAATTGCCTTTATGATAGAATGGTTTGTTCTTTTTGATTTAGCTTGGTTTCAATAAGGCAATACCAGAATAATATTATATCCTGCGCTTAACTCTAACTTTGATCATCAACTTCAGTATCAACATTAATAAAGACATTATCAGAATATGTTACATTGTCTTGGAATATTTCCAAACCAACTGAGGCATTTTCTATAGTGTTATTCGTTATATCTACTCCAGCATCAGAATCGATACCAATTGCACAATGATTAATATCAGTAAATGTATTATGTGTTATTGTCCCAGAAGCCCCCGGGTTAAAGTATATTCCCATGTGGAGGTCTACGAATTCACAACCACTAATGTGAAGTGAAGGATCATAGGCTCCACTAGTTAATATCCCGTTTGGCATATCAGCAGCGACATCGCCTTCATATTTAAATTTAATGTTTTCTATAGTTACATCTTCATTGGTTTGTACGAATATACCTGTCGGTCTAGGCTCACCAGGTAAATCCACGGAGAGGACTGACACATCACCTACACCTTGAATTGTGAGGCCTTGAGTGAGATTGAATCCATCATATTCACCCGCACCAATTTGAATAGTATCGTTAGAATCAGCCGCATCAACAGCTTCCTGAATGGTAGCATGTAATGTCTCCTGGGTTTCGTTGTAAACCTGACCCTCAGGGACGACTACCTGGACTGTCTGTTCGTATGTATAATCCTCAGTTTCAAGTACAAATTCCCATGTGCCCACTCCTTGAGCTAATCCAGCATCAGTAAGAAAAGTCTGATCAAGCGTCCATAACTGATCAGCTTCAAGAGTTACAGTGTGACCCCACTCATTCTTCAAATCACCATCGATATAGATTTTACGGCTTATATCCTGCGTGCCTTCAACGTTACCGGCATTTACTACCTTCCATTCAACATCAATTACATCGCCAAGCTCTACTTCATCACCATCCGCTAATGGCACCCCATCAACTTCCTTGCTAATGCTGGGTTCAAAATAGACTTCTTGCTCATCTACGGTTACTGTTTGTTCCACATTGTCGTCGGCTGTTTCAAGCCTCAGAACAATGTCACCAGGAGCAGCAGGCGCATCATATAACAGCGTGCCGGTAGTGTCTCCATCAGGTGCAAGATTGAATGGGTCGGATTCATCCGCAAGGTTACCACCTACATATAGTGTCACTGTTCCTTCACCTGATTCTCCACCGGTATTCGTTACTTTAAACTCAACTTCGTTATCTTCAGAGTCTGCCACTACCGGATCCTGTTTTGCTTCAAATTCAACTTCAAAGAATGGGGCATCCGGCGTGACAACAATGTTATAGTATTCGATCCGCTCTTCGTTTGCCAGGTTCCATTTTCGATCAAGACCGTCTTCATCAGTTGCTCCGTCTTTCCAGGCATAAATCGAGCCTTCATTCTCAATCTTGTCTTGTTCGTCTATAACAAACCTGAGGGTCGGATACCGTTCTGTTTGCTTATCTCCCACCTGCACCGTTGTTCGAGAGGTCCAGCTTAAATCGACAAATTCAATGTACTCGTACTCGGTGATACATCCGCCTAAGATCATAACTTCGTTGGGGAAGCTGGTTGAACCGATATCAAACTCTACATCCTGGGCAACGGCTCTGTCCTGCTGCGATGATTCAAAAGCCACACCACCATCGCCATGGATCCGGTTGCCCTCTCCGTAGAGGATAGCAATTGTATCATGGGTACCGGCGTTGCCAGCTTCAAAATACAGCTCGGGATAATCAACGTCTTCTCTGACCAGTTCGAGATCCCCTTTAAGCCATACCAGGTAATCCCGGAAGTTGATGTGCTGATCTTGAATGATAACGTCTTTCAGGGTGAGAACTTTGCGGTCATACCCGTCGAGCTCAACATTCACATTACCCATTTCATAGCTTAGGGTTAGGTTGATCACCTTCAACCTGTCACCGAGAGTGAGGTTGTTTGCTCCTCTTATAGTTATATTATCACCTTCACCCTGGATAATACCCTGAACCGGGTTTTTGATGTCTTCAATAATATCTATATAGCTGTCAATTGTAACATCAGGATCATCCCTGTGAGCTGTAATGGGCGGTCGGTCGGCTTCAATATCTGTCAGGATATCAAGGTCTCCGCCCTGCAGTATTATATTATCATGAACATGGATGATCTTATCGGGGAAGACATACAGCTCATTGTCGCTCAGGTTGGTAACCCGGCGCATTAAATCAATAATCCCCATCTTGACCTTGTTTACATCAGCAATATCTAGCCTGGCATCTATCTCCAGGTTGGTATCCCGGTGACCCATGAATAGTAACCTTGAGTTTTCAGCTATTGTGATGGGATTATCAGCTGTCGACCGGATCACAGCAGGACCGTTTTGCCCGCGTACCGCTCCGGGTTTTAGTTCGTCTCCACCATCATAGTACAAGTCAACTGCTTCAAGCACTTTTTTGATTGCGTTTTCAAGAATCAAGGAGGAATCGGCGTTAATGTCAAAGACAATTGCGTGACCGGTACCACCGCGGACATCCATACCGATATCCGTTTCACCGGCATATTCCTTGGTTGTTCCAAGTTCATCTTTAATGTATGCCCTTCTGTCCCTGACCTCGAAGATATCAAGATCATTTAGGGTTATATTGTAGAATGTGGTATCATTGAAATCGTTTCCGTCAACAACTATCGCTTCTCCTGTTACATTGCGCCCGTCAAAAACGCCATGGATGTTGTCCTGCCCGTCCTGCCAGGCTATCAGGTCGCCTTCCACATATACAGTAATGTTATCGTATTCATAAATTACTTCCTTGAATTCAAGGTCGGCAAACTTTACATCGTCTTCCAGCCTGATCGGAACTTCGAAAGTAAACCAGGAACCGCCTTTGACGTTTAGATCCCCCGAGGATCTAAAGTTGATGTCATTGTCGCCAAATACACGGTTGCCTGTAAAGGTACCATCACCTTCTACGTATACATCATCTCCGAGAATTTTCAGATCATACACATCAAGTGTGCCTGGTTCTTGAATGAGAGCTGTCAAGTCTTTATCAAATGCAGATTCGTTATAGTTAACGTTTGGACCATCAACCACAGTTGTGGCAATCTCAAACCTTAATTCCTGGAAATTCATATGCGTAAATGTTACTGCTTCAGTTGCTTTAACCACCGAATTGTATTCCGACCCTGCACCGATAATCTTACCTGAATCAAAATCTACAGGATCACCGTCAATATCCCCGGTGACAGTGATGATTTTATCGGGTGATAGAAATACCCTTCTCAACAGTTCAAGGTTGGCAAATTCGATATTTTCCTCAACGTACTTTACTACATCAAAAGTCAGCTTGTTTCCTGTTACTGTGAGAGTGGTGCCTTCCTGGTAAGTTATTTTGCCATCACCTTCGAAAGGCCCGGTGCCTTGAATGTTGCCTTCAGCACCTGTTTCGTTAGCCGCACAGTAAATGAAGGTTAAATCACCCTCCACGTCAACTGTACCGGCAGCCGTAAACGAGTTCGCAGTTCCAGCAATAAAAGCGTCGACAGTAGCAGTAAAAGTTACAGGTTCTGCTGCAGAGAAGCTGACATTAATGCCTGACCTTCCAATTTCATTTATATCCAGCCTTAACTGACGGAAAGTAAGCTCATCGATGTTGCAGGAATTAAGGACAGTGATCCTTTCATCGAAATTGGTTTCCCGGCCACTGATAGTGCCATCACCATCAAGGTCGCCTGTAACTTTAACGCCAAGCTGCGCAGAATCAAAACCGCTTCCGTTATCCAGCCAAACAGGATTGTCCAAAGTAAGATTGGCCAGTCTCAGATCAATGTCTCTGGCATAGATTATATCCATCCTGGATACATCAAAGCTCAACCGATCTCCACTGCTGTCACCAGTTATGTCAAGGCCATAGCTAGATTCATTTTCCATCATATCGCTGGTAAAGTTAGATCCATTCATTTCTTCTACTATAGTACTATTGGTTTCTATTCTTCCCGCTCCGTGGAACAAGCCGTTTCCTGTAAGGGTGGGCCGATCATTATTTTCTCCATTAAGCACTCCGAGCAATAGCAGGACAGCGTCAGATTTAACCTCCACGCCATGTTCGCTGTCTCTTACGTCTACAGTGGAGTTACCAACTAAGACCAGTGGAATAATGTCATCGTCAGCCCCATCAAAGGAGGCGTTCCACATATTGACATTACTATCTTCCAGCACCATTTCTATGTTTTCAAAGTTTATGATACCAGCTGGATTCGGGTTCTGCCCCTTGTAGGTTACTTCTGCACCATTTATGGCCAATAAGGTTTCATGACCCTCTTCGCCGACAATCTTCCCATGCTCGGCAGCGGTAACAACTACATCCTGGGCTTCGATTATAAAGTCAACCCCGTCAAGCCTCAGTTCATGGTTTCCAAGGTTAATGGTAACGGGGTAATCTACTGCAGGGATTAGATCTTCCAGGGTGATGTCACCTGTGAAGTTGATCACCGCATATTCGTCAGCAAGCGCGTTCCTGAACTCCGAAGCGGTGCTGACGTTTTTGGTGTCAGGATCGGGATCGGGGTCTTCAGCATCAAAAGGAACTTCCACTGGATTACCATTTTCAATTATTAATTCTTTCTCCGGTTCTGGTGGATCTTCCACGTTGTAGTCTGGATCATCATAAGCTTCAGGATAGGTCTTGGTTTCTTTTACCGCTTTCAAGTAATCAATGACTTTTCCTTCAGTACATTCAATGTATATCGCCCGATCATTTACCACGTTCTCATGAATAATATCCCTGATTGCGTTCATCAGGGTCGGATCTTCATCAAATAAATCATCCACCGCTTTGCTATAATCTACCTTAACTATATCACCATCAGCATTTTCGTAGTATACATATTTAGCCACAGGCCCTTGTTGTGCCATAGCTACATAAGATAATGCTAACAGCAAAATAATCACCAGGCTTATAGCAACTATCTGCCTTTTTAAGGCACCACTCATTTTTCACCCTCCTCACATCACTGCATTAATTATTGTCGCAACTATCATAACAGTATTTAATTCAAACACGTTAAATCCAACCTCATTTATAGTAATTAAAGCAACAGGTTACAATAAAACCTAAACCTGATGCAGTTAGTTCTTTGATGACTCATGTCAATTTACCTCCTCCACAGGTAGTTTAACAGACTGTTCACCATCAGCTGTTGTAACTACAACACTAATCTCATCGCCTACAGAGTAGCCATAAAGCGCTCCAGATTCCCACCTTTCTTCCGTATCATTATAGATAAGTGGAACACCGTCAGCAGTAACAGACTGGGCCTCTTCACCAGGTTTGAGGAAAACCCTAACGTAAGTGTCACCCAATCCTCCAGTTAAAGCTCTGGACTTAGTCTGGTCGATTACATCAACTTCTTCCAGATCGGTTTCGATAAGGATTTGGCTTTCTAGATCGCCCAGCGTAACTTCATGGTCGAAAGCTGCCCACCATCTCTTTTCATCGTCAGCCTGGGCTGCTTCTTCACCTAAAATAGTTACAGAAGTAACTATGTCCTTGTAAGCATCCTTAATAGTTATCATGACAAGCCATGAATCCTCTGGAAAGTCAATGTAAGTAATACTAGGAGGACCTTCCATCTCCGGTGGCCATTCATACTGATCATCTTCCTCAACAATTACATTCACGTAAGCCTTGACATTGTCTGGATTGATTACACCTTCAGGGGGGCTCAAGTTGCCCATGAATTGATATGTGCCCAGGATATCTCCGTCATATCCGGGGCTACCTGAATTCCAGGTTACTGCCATATCTTGTGTTGATTCAACCCGGTCTTTGTCTTCGACTGTTACTTCCACTTCGTTCGGCAGGGGCAGATCTGCCATCTTAGTGCCATAGGGAACGGTTATATCTTCAAGGGTTTCTACTCCGGTTACAACCAGTACTTCATCCATCAAAAACTCTACAGTCTTAGCCTCGCCAGAGACTGTAAAGTCACCATCATGGTCATCATAACCAAATAGCTCGGCGGTATACCAGTAATTGCCGTCCGGCAGATCTATTTCTGCTTCGCCGTCACTGTCGGTGGTCAAGTCAGCTACTTCATTAGTTTGAACAGCATCAGAGTAGACTTTAATGGAGACGTCTTCCAACTCGTTTTCTTCAACAAAAGTTACCGTATACTTATCCAGCTCATCCATCTCAAAGGTTACGGTAATATCCTCACCATCTACCTCAAAGTCACCATCATGGTCCTCATAACCAAATAGCTCGGCGGTATACCAGTAGTCGCCGTCCGAGAGATCTATTTCTGCTTGACCGTCACTGTCGGTGGTCAAGTCAGCTACTTCATTAGTTTGACCAGCGTCACTATAAATTGTAATAGAGACTCCTGCCAAGCTGTTTTGTTCTTCGAAGGTCACGGTGTATACCGGGACCATCTCAAATTCAACTTCCACATCATCGCCAGCAACTGTAAAATCTCCCGTTATGTCTTGATAGCCTGCCAGGCTGGCGGTATACCAGTAGTCGCCGTCAGACAGCTCTATATCAGCTTCTCCGACACTATCGGTGGTCAAGTCAGCTACTTCATTAGTTTGACCAGCACCAGAGTAGACTTTAATGGAGACGCCTTCCAACTCGTTTTCTTCAACAAAAGTTACCGTATACTTATCCAGCTCATCCATCTCAAAGGTTACGGTAATATCCTCACCATCTACCTCAAAGTCACCATCAAGGTCCTCATAACCAAATAGCTCGGCGGTATACCAGTAGTCGCCGTCCGAGAGATCTATTTCTGCTTCGCCATCACTGTCGGTGGTTAAGTCAGCCACTTCATTAGTTTGACCAGCATCAGAGTAGACTTTAATGGAGACGCCTTCCAACTCGTTTCCTTCAACAAAGGTTACCGTATACTTGTCCAACTCATCCATCTCAAAGCTTACGGTAATATCCTCACCATCTACTTCAAAGTCACCATCATGGTCCTCATAACCAAATAGCTCGGCGGTATACCAGTAGTTGCCGTCCGAGAGATCTATTTCTGCTTCGCCGTCACTGTCGGTGGTTAAGTCATCCACTTCGTCGGTGCGATCAGCATCAGAGTAAACTGTAATGGAGACGCCTTCCAAACCATTGAGCTCATTAAAAGTCACTGTAAATTCTTCTGGAGGATCTGGTTCAACAGGAGCTCTTGGTGTAGGTATTGATACCCATGGTAAATATACCGTAACGGTTGCTTTTGCTTTTATATCATCAGGATTTCTTACACCGCTGGGGAGACTGACCAGTTTTCCTTCAAAGACATAATCTTTTGCTGAGCGGGGGTTATATTCAGGGTCCGATTCATCATCCCATTCAACTTCAATATCTTCTTCTGTTTCGTCCTGGAGAGTAGTTTTTACCGTAGAAGGAAACTCTATATTTTCTAATTTGGTCCCGTAAGAAACCTCTAACTTAACCTCTTCCACGCTTTCAATTATTTCCCCAACATCAAAGTAATCAATTAGCCCGAGCGAATACCTCATGATTTGCGTGGCATCCCTGATGTTTATTTCACCGTCACCGGTAACATCAGCTGCTTTGAGTTGATCTTCTGTCAGGTCCCGCAGCTCAAGAATGTATTGCATAACCATGACCACGTCCCTGACATCAA
>SL_8KL_010_SEDDRAFT_10004638_pt1 | contig 10981 bp, 10 predicted proteins | sample SodLakKL_010_SED_4_FD_11160 | JGI IMG/M metagenome (IMG submission 11160) | reverse complement strand
GGACCCCGAAGCTGCGGCGGATAAGCTCCTGGCCGCGATCAACCAGCGCCGCAGCGGCCTGGGCTTGAAGCTCTAGAAACAACAGGAACCGGTGGTATCTTGAACAAGCGGTTAAAGGCCGGGGTACCCACCGCCGGCCTTCTTATGCCTGAATTTAGTCGGTTATAACGGTACCGGTTTTTCCATCCAGGGCCTCGATAGATTTAAACAGTGAAGTGATAATAGCCTTTTTCCCGGGGTTTTCCTTGATATACATGGTTGCAGCCTGGATCTTGGGAAGCATGCTCCCTGGAGCGAAATGTCCCTCTTCCATGTATTTTTCTGCTTCCGCCACGGTCATATGATCCAGTTCCTGCTGGTCGGGTTTGTTGAAGTTAAGGGCTACCCGATCTACCTCGGTAAGGATCATCAAGACATCAGCCTCAATATCGTTGGCCAGCCTGGCTGCGGCCAGGTCCTTGTCTATAACTGCGGCGATGCCGCGCAGAAAGCCGTTTTCAGATTCAATTACCGGAATACCGCCGCCTCCTGCCGTGATTACAATCGTGGTATCCCAGAGTTCTTTCAAGCAGGAAAATTCAACGATCCGCCGGGGCACAGGTGAGGCCACAACTCTCCTCCAACCGCGCCCGGCGTCATCGGCCATGGTGTAACCCTTGTCACGGTTAATTTTTTCAGCTTCTTCTTTCGTATAGTAGGGGCCAATAGGTTTGGTCGGGTTGTCAAAGGCGGGATCGTTTTCATCGACCACTACCTGGGTTATAATGCTAACTACCGGTACATGGCGGCATTTCTGGTCCAGGGCGTAGCGTAAAGCCTGCTGAATATGGTAACCGATATAACCCTGGCTCATGGCGCCGCAGACATCGAAAGGCATGGCCGGGACGACATCAGATGCAGTTTCGCTGGCCAACACAATATTGCCGACCTGGGGTCCGTTACCGTGGACAATTGCCAGTTCATTGTCCCGGCAGCTCATTTCCGCAATGTATTCCATCGTCTGGTAAACTCGTTCCAGCTGGTTTTCAGCCGTGGCTGGAGCACCCCTCTGCAAAAGAGCATTTCCTCCCAGTGCTACAACAATCCTTGTTGGTCTCATTGCGCTAGCCTCCATGGATTACTTAATTAATATAATTGTAACACAATTTACGGTTGCTTTCATATTCTTTGCTAAAATCACTGAGTCTTTACGAAGTGTAAGTTAAAAATTGTGTAAATTCAGCTTAATAAAAGTAAAAACAAGTATGGTTATATTGCACAACAAAACAATCATATGTTAGAATTAAAAAACAGGAGAAATTATAAGAATAAGCAAGCTAAAACGAGAAAGGAGGAATAATTGATTATGACTGGCAATGGTTTCCTTGAATACCTGGCGGAATGGTTTACGGTACAGTTTCCACATTTTATAGGTGCAATAGCAATCCTGATTGTAGGTTGGATAATTGCGCTGATCCTGGCTTCGGCTGTCCGGGGCGCATTTCGCAAGACCCATGCCGGAGCCAGGCTGGCCAGGTGGATCAAAGGCGATGAAGAAGCCACCGGCGTCGAAGTAAACAAGTGGAGCGGCCGGATAGTATTCTACCTGGCTATGTTCTTTGTCCTGGTTGCATTTTTCCAGTATCTAGATTTAACCTTCATAGCTGAACCTTTAACTGCTTTCCTGACCCGGATTTTTGAATATGCTCCCCGCATATTTGGAGCGGCGCTACTTCTGCTTATCGCTTGGTTGGTTGCGACCGTGTTAAAGATCCTGGTTCAGAGAGTCCTGGAAGCGACAAAGATCGATGAACGGATGACCGATCTGAGCGGTGAAGAAGCAGAAGAAGAAAGGAAAACTTCACTGGCCCAGTCCTTGAGCACTGTTGTATACTGGGTTACTTTCCTGCTTTTTGTTCCGGCAATCCTGAGCACCCTGACCTTAGAAGGACTGCTCGTGCCGGTCCAGGGAATGTTCGAAGTTGTCATGTCTTACCTTCCCAATATCCTCGGGGCAGGCTTGATCATTCTCCTGGGTTGGTTCGGGGCCCGCATCTTGCAGAGAATTACTGTTAATTTGCTCTCTGCTGTAGGTCTGGACCGCCTTACTGAAAGAGATGATATTTCCTCCTATTTTGGGGCCAGGAAACCTTCGCAGATCCTGGGACTGGTAGTCTATGTAGTTATAATCATATTTGCCATTATCGGGGCCTTGAACGCCCTGGCCCTGGAGGCCATAACCAGGCCGGCCAGCAACATGCTGGAAATGATCTTGCAGTCCTTGCCGGCAATATTTGCTGCAGCGCTGGTCCTGGCTGTAGCGCTGCTGGTGGGCAGAGTGGTAGCAGCCTTAATTACCAGGTTGTTATCAGCAGCAGGATTCGATCAATTCCTTGCCCGCCTGGGTATAGCCCGGCCGGAAACTGAAGGAGTCAGGAGTCCTTCTGAAATAGCCGGGTATGTTGTCCTGGTGGCAATTATGCTTTTTGCCTCCATCGAGGCAGCCGGCCTGCTTGGGTTTGCTGTCCTGGCCGACTTAATCGCCCAGCTGACGATTTTACTTGGCAGGGTTGTCGTTTCCGTGGTCATCTTCGGTATCGGCCTTTATCTCGGTGGGCTGGCCATGGAAGTTGTCAAAACCAGCGGCGGACCCCACGCCGAATTCCTGGCCAAGCTGGCCCGGATCTCAATTTTAATCCTGGCCGGTTCCATTGCCCTGCAGCAGCTTGGAGTAGCCGATGAAATCATAATCATTGCCTTTGGCGTGCTCCTGGGCGCTGTAGCCTTGACTGGAGTTATTGCCTTTGGACTGGGCGGAAGAGACCTGGCAGCAAGGGAATTGTCGGAGTGGATTGATAACTTCAAAAAGAAATAATTGGTAAAGGCCGGCATATAAACTTATCCTTGAGAAATGGCATAAAATACTTTCCAGTTTAAAGCAACCGGCCCGCTGAAACAGTTTGCAGTGCATGAAGTACGAGGGATCCGGGGAGCATCTCCGGGTCCCTTTAAGTGTACCCGGCCATAGATTGTTGTTTTTTCGTTGCAGCATAATTAAAAGTACTTGAGAAATTATTTTTGACAGCAGTAACAGGCAATTGCTATAATCTTTTAAGCAGCACCAGAAGACGTAGGTTTAGTTAGTTTAAAAGTGTTTGTTCAGTCTACATTGCCTGGTATTGCCCAGCCTGCTTAAGATAACTGAAGCGAGCACAAAGTGCAGTTTTTTAAGCAGGCTGGGCAGTTACGTTAAAAATGAATTAAGCCTGTGGAGGTAAAATATGGAAGATAAACCTGAAAAGCAAGGACTGCCTGAGCCCGTTAAAGCATACAAAAACATGGAATTTATAAACAGCCCGGATGCGCGGTCGATCAGGATCCTGGCCGAATTTCTTGAACCGATGCACCGGTTTAATAAGTATAATATTTATGACACCATTGTCTTTTTTGGTTCTGCCCGCACCATGTACCCCGAGGAAGCCGAGCAGAAGCTAAAAGAGGTCCAGGAACGGGTAGATGCTACCGAAGAGGGCGCTTCTGATCCGGCCCTGCAGGAAGAACTGGAACATGCCAAAAACCAGGTTTTTTTGGCCCGCTATTACAATGACGCGGTAGAGCTGGCCCGGTGTATGACCGAATGGTCGAAATCACTTAATTCAATCCACCGCTTTGTGGTTTGCTCCGGCGGGGGGCCGGGAATGATGGAAGCGGCCAACAAGGGGGCCTCTGAGGCGAATGGTATGTCGATCGGTTTAAATATTAGCCTGCCCATGGAGCAGTTTTCCAACCCCTACATCACCCCGGAATTAAATTTTGAGTTTCATTACTTTTTTATGCGGAAATACTGGTTTGTTTACCTGGCCAAAGCCCTGGTTATTTTCCCGGGAGGGTTCGGAACCCTGGACGAACTGTTTGAAACCTTGACTTTGATCCAGACCGAAAAAGTAAAAAAAGAGATGCCGATTGTCATATACGGGAAAGAATACTGGGACCAGGTGATTAACCTTGAAGCCCTGGTCAAGTACGGGGCTATAAGCAGGGAGGACCTGGAGATGGTCCGGTTTTTCGATACGGTAGACGAAGCTTTTAATTATCTAAAAGATGAGCTGACCAGGATCCACCTTGAGAAAGAGTAAGCTAAAGCATCTCTTCCATCTGGTAGTAATTTAGCTTATAGTAGAGGGTGCTCCTGGGGATGTTAAGGATTTTAGCCGCTTTGCTCTTGTTCCCCTCGACCATTTCCATTACCTTTCTGATTACTTCCATTTCGGTTTTGGCCACACAGGATTCCAGGTCAAAGCTACTTTCACTTTCTTTCACCCTGGCCAGGGCGCGTTCGACGATCTGTTCAGGCACACTTTCCATTGTGATTTTGCCGTTCCTGGAAAATACCACCAGGTGCTCAACGGTGTTTTTGAGTTCCCTGATGTTGCCTTCCCAGTTATAGCTGGTCAGGATATTGAACACTTCAGGCATAAGTTTCGGCTCATCCACGTTGTTTTGGCGGCAGAAGTTCTTAATGAATGAATCCACCAGGATGGGGATATCTTCTCTTCTTTCCCGCAGGGGAGGCAGGTCGATCCTTACTACGTTAAGCCTGTAATAGAGGTCTTCCCTGAAAGTGCCGATTTCCACCATCTTACGCAGATCTTTATTAGAGGCGGATATAATCCGCACGTCTACTTCTTTAGGGGTATCTGCTCCTATGCGCAGGACTTTGTTCTCCTGGAGAACACGAAGCAGCTTGGCCTGCATGTGCATGGGCATATCGCTTATTTCGTCCAGGAAAAGGGTACCCTGGTGAGCATTTTCGAATTGCCCCCCTTTGCCCTTTTTGAGGGCGCCGGTAAAGGCCCCGCCCACGTAACCAAACATTTCGCTTTCAAAAAGGTTTTCCGGGATGGCGCTGCAGTTGATAGCCACAAAATTTCCTTTTCTGCCACTGTGCTGGTGGATAGCCCGGGCAAAGATCTCCTTTCCAGTTCCGCTTTCTCCGGTGATCAGGATCCCCGTATTTGTTTTGGCTACCTGCATGGCCCGGTCTATCCTCTGTTTGATCACATCGCTCCGGCCCAGGACCTGGCCGAAAGAATACTTTTCTTCACTTAACTTGTTTACCTCTTCCCGGAGCTGGTTTAAGCGCTCCCTGGTTTCTTCCAGTTCAAAGGAGAGGTTGGTCATTTCGGTAATGTCTTTGTCGGTAGATATAGCCCCCACAAATTTGCCATTGAAATAAAGCGGCCTGGCGCTGACCACGACGTAAGTCCCTTTCCGGGGGCTGAGGTAAATATTGCTGGTTTCTTTTTTTTCCTTTATAACATTGAGAAGAAGGGCGGTTGGAAAAAAGTCTTGCAAGGGTTTACCGGTAATTTTTTCTGACTTGACGTCAAAAAGGGTTTCTGACTTTTTGCTCCAGTGCACTACGATCCCGTTTTTATCAACAATGCATACTGCCTCATGGATAGCGTTGAGGATAGTTTTTACCGCTTCACTTTTCAAAACACCAAAATCCATATTCTCACCCTGTTTTTACCGTTTATAACATCATACCATCTAAAAGAAAGTGGGTAAACTTGATCCAGGGTTGTAGTGATGGTTTTAGTTTTGTAAGCGGGATATTTGCAGGCAGGGCTTTTGAAAAATTTTTCCGGCGAGAATCCAAAAAAGTAGGAAATGCACAAAAACAGGCGGCAGCTTTTAAAGCCGCCGCCTGTTCAGGCTAGTAGTTGTTTTCCTTATCTTAGCTCTTTTGTTAACCGTTGTCGGATTTCAGGGCTATCCTGACGAAATAGCCCAGGATACCAATATATCCGCCCATAAAGATGATCACCCAAATGATTATTTCAGCGTCCATTTTTATTCCTCCTTTTCATAGTTAAGGAGTCCCGCAGAGAGAGCAGGCCAGGCCCGAACTCTCTACGGAATCATATTCAAGTCAAGCTAATTACTCGCGGTCTTCTTTCTTGGTCATCGGTCCGGCAACAACGTTCTTGGCAAAGAAGTTGTTGAGTGCATAACAGACAATAAACAGGATTACCCACTGGAAGACCATGGTGCCGGTGCTGAATACTTCAAAGGGGTGCCACCATGTATCCGGGTACCATTCGATTGACTGCATTACCCACCAGCCGAAAATAGCAACAAACATCAGCGGGATGATCCTGATCAGGAAAGTCCACCAACCGCCGATATATAGGTCGCTGGTTTCGTTGATCTGGGCCCTGGCTTTGTCCACGCCGTATTTCATCATCGCTACGGCAGTCAACAAACCGCTGATGAGGAGGCCTACACCCCAGACCCAGTCCTGGTTGTCCAGGAAGTTAATACTCAGTGCGGAAGGAATTCCAAACAGGAAAGTTGCTATACCAGCAGCTATAGCTGCTTTTTGCCTGTTGATACCAAAGTTCATGACGTTGGTGGTGATAAGTTCGATCATGGCTATCAGTGATGATATAGCAGCCAGTGATAAGGCCAGGAAGAATAGCGGGGCTATTACAGCTGACCCGGGCATTACGGCGAGCAGTTCAACTACATAGATGAAGGTAAGCCCAACGTTACCGGCAGCCAGTGCTTCTTCAGCCAGTTCGATACTGGGGGAAAGTGCATAAACCGTGCAGAGGACGGCGACTGCTGCAACAAAGCCGGCCAAAACGTCGGCAAAGCCAATGATGGTACAGTTAACGCCCACGTCTTCTTTAGCCTTGGCGTAAGCGGCATAAACCAGTAGCAGCCCCCAGCCGGCGCCGGTGGACCAGGCCGCTTGAGTGAAGGCTTCCAGCCACACCCTTCCGCTGGCCAGCAAGCCCCAATCCGGAACGAAGAGGTAGCGCAGGCCCTCCACGGAACCTGGGAGCATAACTGCTCTGACTGCCAGAATAATCAGGATGACAAACAACGATGGTAGCAGGATCCTTAGAATGGATTCCAACCCGCCTTTAATACCCCTGTAGACTACTAAAAACACAATTACCACTGCTATAAAGTGGAAGCCAATTGTTTCTACAGGGTTGGCTATGAAGGCATCCCAGTACACCTGGCCGTCGATGCCCGGCTCGATAGCTCCGCCCAGAGCATAGACAAAGTAACGGATTGACCAGCCGGCAACAACGGCATAATAGAAGGTAATCCCGATACATACCAGGGCCATCCAGGCACCTACCCAGGCAAACTTTTTACCCATAAAATCCCGGAAAGCGCCAATATTACCGAGCTGGGATCTTTGCCCCATTAAGAATTCCGACATCAGGAGAGGAATAGCCCATAATACAAGGGCAATAGTTAGTGCGATCAAAAACGAGCCTCCACCCCACTGGGCTGCAACTCTCGGGAACCTCCAGATGTTTCCTGTTCCTACAGCCATGGAGATGGCGGCAATAATGATTATCATTCTACTGCCCCATTCATCTCTTTGTCCGTTAGACATAGAATAATTTCCTCCTTTCGTATATCCAAGCATTGATACAGAAACTAATAATAAAGGACGTATGAAACTTGTAATATTCAGTTGTCATGTAATGCTTAACTTGATAAATATTCAGTTGTAAGTTTTGCGGAGATAGCAAAGCGCTTCTTATACATGGTCCCTGGTTAGCATCCCCCCTTGTTGAAATTTGTAGATCCAGGCAACAAAGTGGCAATTCCTATTATAAAGTTGCAATTGGCATGCCATCATAAAAATAATTAGTTTAAAGCAATATTTAGATTACGTTTGCTGAGCTTTAGATTATTTGCCGATCGTGCCGAAACTGTTGATATTGCGCAGATCCTGTATGCTGTGTAACCTTGTATCCATGCTGGCACCCATGCTGCCACTATGAAAGCCCCGTAATGCCTGCAACAGGGCACAGTGTCAACTGATTGACACTGCTGGCTTTATTCTTATAAAAAGCCCTTCGTTATGCACTGTCAACATGCTGACATGTGTCAATTCATTGACGCCGCTGCCTGCCTTCTTTATCTGTAGCTTATTCTATAACTATCCTTAAATTCCTCTAATAAATATTTTAATTTTAGAAGTGTTTGCGCTTACTAAATTTAAGTTATTTATAAGCTAAAAACCTCGAAGCCTTTATTGCTAATTCGAAAACAATTTTTAGTGCCGTTGTTGGCACTGGTTATAAGCACTTTGGCAATCGAGGCTTAAAAATATTTGTGTTCATGCTGTTCTTGGCATAAAAATTGCTCTTATTTATAGAAGCAGAGTTTTTGGGGTTGCCTGACTTAAAAAATGTAATATCATGGAGTAGACAGACACAACGACACTGGCAGGAGGGAAAAAACTTGAGAATTGAGGAACACCCGATTATTGATTTTAAGCGGGGCAAGCCGGTTAGCTTTACCTTTAATGAGCGCCAAATCCAGGCTTTTGAAGGAGAAACAATTGCCGCTGCGCTTCATGCCGCTGGAGTGCGGGTGCTAAGCCACAGTCACAACCTGAAGCGTCCAAGAGGCTTTTTTTGTGCCATCGGCAACTGTTCATCGTGCTTGATGAAGGTAAACGGGGTTTACAACGTGCGGATCTGTGTAACCCCGGTTCGCGAAGGTGACCGGGTTGAAATGCAGGAAGGAAGGGGTGACATCATTGCAAAAGCCTGAGATAGCCATTGTGGGCGGCGGACCGGCAGGATTGTCAGCGGCCTTGAGCGCTGTACGCCAGGGAGCGGAAGTGATGCTAATAGACCGCGATCCGGCCCTGGGCGGGCAGCTGGTCAAGCAGACCCACATGTTTTTTGGCTCCAAGAAAGAATATGCCGCTATTCGTGGAATTGATATCCCAGGACAGTTGATGGCCGCCCTTGAGGAAGACGGAAAAGGCAAATTTGCCCCCGTTTTGAATACTACGGTTTTAGGCTATTACGACGATGGGGTAATCCTGGCCGACAGAGAAGAAGAGCAGGCTATGTTGATCAAGCCCCAAAAAACGATCATTGCTACCGGTGCCGCTGAAAAAATGCTTCCCTTCCCGGGCAACGACCTGCCCGGTGTGTATGGCGCCGGGGCGGTGCAGACCCTGATGAATGTGTATGGCATCAAGCCCGGGGCCCGGGTGCTTATGATCGGCGCCGGAAACATCGGTCTGATTGTTAGCTATCAGCTTATGCAGGCCGGAGTTGAGGTAGCTGCGATCATAGAAGGGGCACCTAAGATCGGCGGCTACCTGGTCCATGCTACCAAGGTCAGAAGGGCCGGGATCCCGATTAAAACATCTCACACGATCAAAGAAGCCTATGGCAATAAATCGGTTGAAGGGGCTTTGATTTGCAGCCTTGATGAAAACTGGTGCGCTGTTCCCGGCAGCGAACTTGACATGAAAGTGGATGTGATTTGCCTGGCTGTCGGCCTGACGCCGCAAACCGAACTGCTCTGGCAGGCCGGGTGCGAACAGAAATATATACCGGAACTGGGCGGTTACGTGCCTCTGCGTAATGAAAAGATGCAAACCAGCCTCCCCGATTTATACGTGGCCGGAGATGTAGCTTGCATTGAAGAAGCCGGTTCAGCTATGGTGGAAGGTAAAATAGCCGGCCTCTATGCAGCGGCGGACCTTGGTTACGATGAGAATGTAGAAGAACACTATAGCAGCTTTGCCCGCGAGTTGGAAGAACTGCGGGGCGGCCCGACCGGGGCAAAAATCAAGCAGGGGCTTTCCAGGTTGAATGGAGGTGTGGAGCAATGCTAGAAAAAACCGGTGTTCCCGAACCGGAACAGATCAAAAAAATTACTCCCTCGGAAGAAAGATTACAAAAAGGACCGGTTGCGGTGGTGGAATGTTTTCAAAACATCCCCTGCGATCCCTGCCTTTATGCCTGCCGGCATGGGGCAATCAAGGAGTTTGAAGATATTAATGACTTGTCGGTTATAGATCACGAACTGTGCAATGGCTGCGGGCTGTGCATTAGCGAATGCCCGGGCCTGGCCATTTTTGTCATAGATGCCACATATGGCGAAGAAGAAGGCCTGATCAAGATGCCTTATGAGTATTTACCCCTTCCAGGACAGGAAGAAGAGGTTAACGGCATTGATACAGAGGGCCAGGCGGTATGCAGCGCCCGGGTGATCAAAGTCCAGAATACGAAAGCCCTGGACCGGACCCCGGTGGTAACGCTGGCCGTTCCCCGGCAGCACCTGATGAGAGTACGCAGCTTCGTTAGAAAAGGCGGTGAGTGAAGAATGGAAGATAATACTATAATCTGCCGTTGTGAAGATCTGACCCTGGCTGATATCCGGGCCATGATCAAAAAAGGTTTTCATAATCCCCAGGAAATCAAGCGCCTGACCCGCTGCGGGATGGGGCCATGCCAGGGTAGCACTTGCCGTGAACTGCTTTTGAAAGAAGTGGCTGCGGCAGCCGGTAAAAGTGTAGGCGAGTTGGAAATGACCACCTTCCGGCCTCCGACTAAACCGATAAAAGTGAAAAGTATCTTGAAGGGGGGCAACCATGATGAAATCTAAAGCAGATGCGGTAATCATTGGCGGGGGTGTCCACGGTTGCAGCATTGCCTATCATATGGCCAAAAAAGGCTGGAAGAATGTTGTCCTCCTGGAAAAAGGCACCCTTGCCTGCGGGGCGACAGGGCGCAGTGTGGCCGGGATTCGCCACCAGTTTGGTACTGAAATCAATATTCGCCTGGCCAAAGAAAGTGTGAGGCGGATGGAGCGCCTCGAAGAAGAACTTGAATACGACGGCAGTATTGAACTGCTGCAAAACGGTTACCTGATGCTGGCATACAGTGAAGAGGAGCTTGATCTTTTCAATTGTAACCGGGACCTGCAGAAACAAATCGACCCCGACAACCTGACTGAAATCCTCACCCCGGAACAGGCGGAGGAACTGGTTCCCGGCATGAATTTAGAAGGCATGTACGGCGCTTCGTTTAACCGCCGCGACGGGCATGCCAGCCCCTTCCACGTGACCCAGGCGTATGCCAATGCCGCCACCCGGCTGGGTGTAGATATCCGCACCGGGGTGGAAGTGGAAAGGGTCAAAAAAGAAGGTAACAAG
>SL_8KL_010_SEDDRAFT_10004636_pt1 | contig 10982 bp, 3 predicted proteins | sample SodLakKL_010_SED_4_FD_11160 | JGI IMG/M metagenome (IMG submission 11160) | reverse complement strand
AATTTGCACCTCAAAAAGGTCAGGATGAAGAATTTTAAGTCATTCGGTAAGAAGATGGAAATACCCTTCAAAGAGGGTTATACAAACATAACGGGGCCGAATGGCTCTGGAAAATCAAATATCGCGGACGCTATTCTGTTCGTATTGGGTCCAAAAAGTTCAAAGGAGATAAGAGCGGGACGTCTGACAGACCTTATATTCAACGGTGGAAAAAACGGTAAGCCAGCTGATAAATGCAAAGTCAGCCTGTTATTCGAAAACGAAGATAGAACGATCCCCTTAGACGAGGATGAGGTGACTTTTACTAGGAAAATAAAAAGATCCGATAACGAGCAGGGGTACAATTCCTATTTTTACGTGAACGGCAGATCATCAACACTAACTGAATTTCAAGATCTTTTAGCTCATGCAAGGATTTCACCAGGTGGTTACAATATAGTTCAGCAGGGGGACATCTCGAAGATAGTCGAAATGAGTTCAACGGAAAGGAGAAAGATACTGGATGACATTTCGGGTATCAGTTCCTACGATGAGGAGATCGAGGAAGCTGAGGAGAAAAAGGAAGAAGTGATCGATGATCTAGATAGGATAAACATACTTTTAGATGAAATCTCCAATCAAGTAGAGGAGCTCGAAGATGATAGAGATAAGGCTCTGCAGTATCAAGAACTCTCAGATAAAGCGGCAGAGGCGGAAGAAAAAAAGGCTTGGAAAATGATACAAAACACTGAGCGGAATATAGCCTCGATTCAAAATGATATCGAAGATAATAAAGGAGAGATCGAAAAGAAGAAAGAAAAAAAGCAGGAACTTAAAAACGAGATAGAAGATCTTACCGAGGCGATTGAAGAGCTGAAGCAGGAATTGGAAGAAAAAGGAGACGAAAAGAGTAAAGAGCTTCAAAAAAAGATCAACGAGCTTAAACTCGCGATAGGAAGGGCTGATGACAAAAAAGAAGATGCAAAGTACACTATCGAGAAGAACAAAGAGAAAAGAGAGACGCTGCAGGAAAAGTTACAGGATAAAAAGGAAGAACTTGCTGATCTAAAAGAAGAAAAGAAAGGCTTAAAGGACGAGAAAGAAGAGATCGAAGACGATCTTGAAGAATTAAAGGAAGAAATAGAAGAGATCGAAGAAAAACAATCGGATTCAGACGATAGGATAAAGGAACTTAAGAAAGAAGCTCTTCAACTAGAAAAAAAGTCGGAGGAAAAAAAGGATAAATTATCTGACAAAAAGATCGAATTGGAAACCGTAAGAGACAAGATAGAGAGGATCAGAGAAGAAATAGCCGAAGTGGAAGAGGAAAAGGAAGATTTAGAATTCGAGAAAAAAGAGAAGGAGATGGAACTGGAAGACCTCAGTGATAAGAATGAAGAGCACGATGAGAGACTAGAAGAACTGAAGGAAAGATTTCATGAAAAGAAGAGCAAGGAAAAACAGCTGAGAGATGATAAAGAAGATTTAGAAGAGAGAGTGAACAGACTAAAAAGAAAGTACGAACAGTTGAAAGCGGAAGAGAAAGCTGCGAAATCAGTCAAAAAAGGATATAATAGAGCGGTCTCCACCATATTAGAGGCTAGAGATAAAGGAGAAATTGAAGGGATACATGGAACTATCGCGGAACTCGCAGATGTCGATGATAAGTACGATACAGCTTTGAAAGTCGCCGCTGGAGGAAGGATGCAGTGTATCGTTGTGGAAGATGACGGTGTAGCTTCTAAAGCGATAAAGCATCTCAAAAAGAAGGACGCCGGGAGAGCGAGCTTCCTGCCAATGAACAAGATGCGTACAGGTAGACCGAGAGGAAAGGCTCTAAGGACCGTTAAGGAGGAAAAAGCGGTTGATTTTGCTATCGAACTGGTAGATTACGACGATGAATACGACAACGTGTTTTGGTATGTTTTTCACGATACGGTAGTGATGGAAGATATCGAAGCCGCTAGAGAACAGATGGGAGGCGTCAGAATAGTCACCCTAGACGGAGAAAAAATAGAGAAAAGCGGTGCTATGACTGGAGGAACCTTAAAGAAGAATATGATAGGATTCAGCGCACCCGATCGGGGAAAACTGGAAAAGGTAAGTGGTGACCTAAAGAACAGTAGAGAGAACCTTAAGAAAGTTAGTAACTCACTAAAAGAGGTGCAAAAGGAGATACAGGATATACAGGATGAGATGCAGGAATTGAAGAATGAAAGCGATAAGCAGGTGCAGTCTGAACTTGAAGCCCACATAAATAGATTAGAATCTAAGATAAAAAAGAAAGATGCAACACTTGAAGAAAAAAGAGAAAAGGAAAGTGAATTTGAAGAGAAGAAAGAAAAGTTGGAAAGGTCTATAGAACATCTTGAAGAAAAGGTCGGAGATCTAAAAGATGAGAAAAAAGAGATAAGAGAAAACATAAGAGAGATAAGTCCACAGGAATTATCGAAAAAATTAAGAGAATTGAAGGATGAAGAGGTAGATCTCAATAAAAAATTGAATAAGTTTGAATCCGAATTGGATAAAAAAGAAAATCGAGAAGAAAATCTAGAAGATAAAATAGAGGAGATCAAAGATCTTAGAGAAGAATTAAAAGAAGAGATCAAAGAGAAAGAGAGCGATATCAAAAAGTCTGAATCTATAATAAATGAGAAGGAAGAAAAACTTGAGGAATTAGAAGATAAAGAGTCAGAAGTTGGCGAAGAACTAGATGATCTTAGAAGTGAACTTGAAGACAAAAAAGAGAAAAGAATGGAGAAAAGGCATCGGATCGATCAGATCGATACCGAAATAGAGTCTAAACAGGAATTCATCATAAGTTCTAAAAGAAAATTGAGTACAGAAAGAGAAAAGCTTGAGGATCTAAAAGAGGATATTGACGAAGATGTCGATTATTCAGACGAGGAACTCCCTTCTATGAAAGAGCTAAAAAATACTATACGGCGCTGTAAAAATAAAATGGAAAACTTACAGCCCGTTAATATGAGAGCTCTGAACGATTACAAGAAGAAAAAAGAGAGAAAAGAGGAACTACAGGAAGAATACACCGAACTCGAGAAGCGTAAGGAAGAACTAGATAACTTGATAGATGAACTAGATGAGAAGAAGAAGGAAGGATTGTTGGAAGTAAAAGGTGAGATCAATAAAAATTTCGGAAAAGTATACGAAAAGCTGTCTGAAGGTGGAGAGGCACATCTAGAACTGGAAAATTCAGATGATCCTTTCGAAGGTGGACTTGTAATAAAAGCTAGACCACCTGGAAAGAAAGTGCACCTGATCAATGCCCTGTCTGGAGGAGAAAAAAGTTTGGTTTCAATGGCTTTCATCTTCTCTATACAGATGTATGACCCCTCTCCATTTTATTTACTCGATGAGATCGACCAGAACTTGGATGGGGTGAACGCTGAAAACGTGGCGGAGATGATAAAAGATAATTCAAAGAACGCTCAGTTCATACAGATCTCACTGAGAAAGGTGACACTCAAAAAGTCCGATCATATCATAGGAGTTACCATAAACGACAATGGTATATCAGACGTGATAATGAAAGTCAATATCGGAGAAGAGGATCAAAAAGATATACCGGAATTTTCAGAAGTCAGCAAATTGAAGACGGAGGTGCAGTAATTTGGTCTCAGAGATGAAAGAACCCTCAATCCATCTGGATAATTCGCCGGAAGAAGTCATCCGACACTTGACTTTCCATAAATCTCTCATTGATGAGGAGAGGAACGGTGAAAGGATAGATGATTACATCCAGATGGTGGAGAACATGGATGAAGACGGTAAAGAGTTCTCTGATGACCCCTTCGATAACGCGATAGCTTCTATATTCAAGTTAGTCATCGATGAGAGGATGGATCCGTGGGAGATCGACCTAGTCTCCTTTACCGAGATGTACCTGGAAGAGGCAAAAAATAGAGAAAACTTGAATTTTATCGTCACAGGCCAGTTGATCAATATGGCATGGTCCATCCTTAAGATGCAGTGTGAACAGGTTTTATCTTCTGCGGAAGAAGAAGAGAAGAAAGAGTCCGTTGAAGAGGATGAGTTTTTCGATGATTTAGAGATTTGGGATCAGGGCATATATGAAGATCCGGAAGATATTGACTATGAAGAAGAAGTATTGGATGATGACGAACTTCCTTTGGAGAAGGCCGTTAGAAGAGAAGAAAAGAAACCCGTCTCTCTGATACAGTTGGTTGATGCCTTCGAAGATGCAAAGCAGGAAGCAAAATATAGAGAAAAGATGGAAAAGATCAGAAAGGAAAAGAAAAAGGAGAGAGAGAAAGAATTGAAAGAGCGGGAAGAAAACTATGACGCACGTTCCCACAAGGAGGATATACAGAGCGAAATATCGAAGATATGGAAACGGATCTGCTGTTATGAGCAGAAAGTGATCACTCTGAGCATGATCCACGATGATAGAAAAAAGGATATCATCACCGCAATGATGTCAATCCTCTTCTTAAACAAGCAGAATAAGATCAGGGTCGAACAGACAGAGTACCCTAATGGCCAAATATTGGTTGAAAACTTAGTTTCTGATGAAGAAAGGCAGAACGGACTTATGGAATTAACCACAGAAAGACAAGATGAAGGCTTATCAATAGGGAGGATCAACGTTTATTGAATCATGAATTGTCGATATAATAATACTCTCCTTCAGATTTCTGTTTCCTATCCAATCGTGAATTCAATTTGTTAACTCTAGGTCGATAAGTATCGGCATCTCTTCTAAAAGTTATACCCACTTCTTTTAAAAACTGATTCATACCCTTTCTCATGTCATAAGGACCTTCTCCTTTTCCTCTTATGGCGGGTTCACCGGAGAAGTTCATTATCAAGTCAGATACGTAATCTATGAAATAAACGTCGTGATCAACGATCATGCCGCCTTTGTCACTTTTCTCCATGAATCTACGGATAACTTTAGCAGCGGTCATCCTTCTATCCGCGTCGAGGTAAGCGCTGGGCTCGTCGATCAGATAAAGGTCAGCTTTTCTTCCTAAAGAGAGCGCTATAACTACTCTCTGAAGCTCTCCACCGCTAAGATTTGGGACTTCTCTCTCGTACAGGTCCTGTAGATCGAGAGGGTTTAATACGTTAGACTGAAAAAAACCCTCGTCAAGACGTTCATTTATCTCAGTTCTGTAGAGATCTATAACTCTTCCCTCGTACTCCGGCTTGATATACTGCGGTTTGTAACTCACAGTTATGTCCTTCCTTATCTCTCCTTCTGTGGGTTCTATCGCGTCAGCTAACATCTTTACGAATGTTGTTTTACCTGTAGCGTTGGGACCAACGACTCCAATAACCTCACCTTCCGGTATCTCTCCCGCTTCGGTTTCCAATCTAAAAGAGTCCCATTCCTTCACAAGTCTGTCATACTCAACGATAGGTTTAGAGTGCCAATCGGACTTTGGGGCTCTTTTCTCGAAAGTTATCTCCGTATCTCTGAAACGGATGTTTTCCTCATCAAGAAATCCTCTCAAATAAGAGTTTATAGCCACTCTAACACCTTTAGGATGAGATACCACACCATATGCTCCTTTAGAGCCGTAGAGAAGATGCACGTTATTTGCTAGAAAATCTAAAACTGCCAAGTCGTGCTCGATTACCATAACTCTATTATCTTCACTCTTCTCTTTAATTGCCTCCGCCACATTCAATCTCTGCCTTATGTCAAGATAAGATGAAGGTTCATCGTAAAAATAAACGTCAGCGTCCTTAGTAGAGGTCGCAGCTATAGCCACTCTCTGTAGTTCTCCACCAGATAGGTTCGTGATCTTAGAATCTAACGTATTTTCGATTTCAAGGGCTTCTACCCATCTCTCGTAATCATCCCCTATTTTGGAAAGAAGTTCTTCAACCTTGCCCGAATAATGTGCTGGGATCCTGTCAACATATTGTGGTTTCAAAGCGGTCTCTAGCTCACCATCAGCTAAAGATTTGAAATAAGCGCCGAGAGCTGTTCCTGAGTATTTTTCTACTACACGAGCCCAAGATGCATCCTCCTCGTAATTCCCTAGATTAGGAGTGATCTCACCAGACAGCAGCCTTATCGCGGTTGTCTTTCCTATACCATTCGCTCCGAGGAGGCCGGTCACTAGTCCTTCTTCAGGAAGTGGAAGCCTATAAAGTCTGAAGCTGTTATCTCCAAACTGATGAATTAGATCAGTGTCTAGTTCCTCTGGGAGGTTGATCATCTTTATCGCATCGAAAGGACATTTGTCTACACATATGCCACATCCTTCGCACAACTCCTCAGAGATCTTTACAGCATCTTCCGTTTTCACTATAGTATCGTGCCCCGTCCGAACCATAGGACAGTAGTTTATACATTCATAGCTGCAACGGTCGGACTGACACTTTTCCTCTATCAGGACAGCTATTCGCATTTAAACACCTCATACCGGCGGTCTTATTTTAGATTGATGCATCCTCTTTGCGCTCAAAACCAGTTCTAACTCCTGCCGCAAGGCCCTTATCAAAAACTTCGACTTCCTCTTTCGTAAGAAAAACCCTTGCTATCGCAGCCAACTTGTCTTCTTGAGAGACAACCAACGCTTCATCACCATGTCTTAAGTTTGAAGACATTCTAGTTACGAACTTCGAAAAAACGCTCTTTCCATCCCTGTTGAACTCTACGCTTTCCTCCGCAACCTCGATCCTTAAGTCAGGAGGTTCGAATTCTTTCAAAAGGATTTTCGCTCCGGCTTCTTTCAGGGTAAAAAATCCATCGTAATGCCTGATCGAAAGTATATGGTTTTTATCTAACTTCACATTTTTGATCCTACCCTTGTTGTTTTTTACGTAAGATAATGTACCATCTGTTAAGATTTCTCCGGCCCCATTAGCGAATTGATAATCTGCTATCGCTCTAATTTTCATCTCGTCGAAACCCGGTCCTTTAGATTTTGATAGCGTATCCAAAGTCTCTTCGCCCTCCCATCGCATCAATTCATCTATCCCTTTTTTTTTCTTATAAAGTTGTAAAGAAAATGTCTGTTGAGGATATAAGGGAAATACGGACTGCGCAACAGGATACACTTCGTCCATCTCGAGTGGTACCGGACCTATTTGAGTAGAGACTAAAAGATTTACATCATAGTCCTCTAAAATGTCGATCTCTTCTTGTAGAGATCTGCTGTAAGGCTTTTTAGCATGGTTTNCTTCAAAATAGATCGTTGGCCCTTTTTTTGGAGGTTTATAATCATTGAGCATCCATCGTTTTATCCTTCTGAAGGCCGGTCTATGNATGGATTCTTGACCTGTATAAAGCGTTGCTCTGTTCCTACTACGAGGTTCGAATCTTTCAAGAAATCGATATTCTTGGTGTAAGGTTTTCAGTGCCTCTAGGAGCTTCGGATGACTTCTGACTCTTCTTTCAACCATCTCCCATAAGCTCCCTTCCCTTATCGACTGCTTTATCTTATCTATCTCCCTGAAACATATCCATAGGTTATGTTCCGCTAGAATGCTAACGTCTCCTTTTTCATAGATCTCCTTCAACTCTTCAGCATCGTGAGAAGTACAGACAGGACACTCACATCCTAGATGCTCGATATCTTCTATATTCCTAGTACCATCCGGATACATCATATCTCCCCGCTTTGCATACTTGGCATATGAACTAGAGTCGAAAAGATCGCACCCCAATAATACAGCCAAAGAGTAAAGCATCGGATGTCCTGCACCGAATAGATGTACGGGACCTCTAGGACCCAATCCCTTCTTAGAGGCGATGATAACTTCGGCTAACTCACGAAATCTGTAATCCTCCATTAGAGGGACAACACCTCCGATAGGATACAGATCTCCGTTGAGTTCACCCATGGATCTAGCACATCTTTTTCTTAAATCAAGATATACAGAGCCCTGGATAGGCAGTGCATTGAGGATCTTCTTATCACTTTTAGATTGTTGTGCTCGTTTAGCTCTCTCTACCGTCTTTTGAACTTTTTTTTCGGCAGTTTCCCTAGAGTCGTCAGGCTCTGTAAATTCATCTAATATAGTAATGATATCGGAACCTATACTTCTTTGAAATTCAAGTATTTCCTCCGCTTCTACATCGATATCGCCGTATACATGTGCTTGAAATGTCCCTGAATCCGTCATTATCGGCCGTTGAAAATCTAGAAGATTATGGACCCCTCTATCCAAACTTTTCTTCTTCAACTCCTGGTCCTTGTACAATATGTAGGAGTTGGTGATCAAAACCTGGGTACCGAATTCTTCTTCAAGTTTTTTTACAGGTACAAGTTCTCTGTTCGGGTTTATGACCGGCATGATGGCCGGAGTTCCGATGGTTCCGTGAGAAGTTGTAAACTCACCCAATCTGGCTAGACCGTCTTTCTCCTTGATCTCGAACATCTTGTCACTTTTTTATAGAATTAAACATGGGTTATAAGCTTGTTTGGTCTTTCAAGAGAGGAATAAAAAAGATCAAAATATGTTAAGGGTTTTTAGATGTTGTTTGTATTCTTAGTCTTTCTCATCATTGGTTTTTTTTACCACTTTCTTTTTGACCTTCTTCTTAGGCTTCTTCTTGACCTTTTTCTCTTCTTCCTCTGATTCAGTGCTTTCCTCTAGTTCTTCAGCGCCTTCTTCGCTTTCAAGAGACTCTTCGTCTTCTTGAGGTTCTGGTATCTCTTCTTCCTCTTTTAAATCATCCTGAAAATTCTCCTTTTCCTCTAGTTCTTCATCAGAGATCTCTTCTTCAAGGAATACATCCGTACTTTCTTCTTCTTCTGTTTCTCCTAAATCTATCAGGCTCGTCCCGCACTTCTGGCAGACTGCATCGTCAATACTGTTGAGAGTTCCGCATTCTGGACACTCTATGCTGCCTTCCCTGCGCTGCTTTTCTTTTCTATCCAACCACTCGTCAAACGTTACGAACGAAGGTTTATCCTTCCACCAGTCCATGAATTCTTTCTGGGAGAGATCCTTATCCAATTCTTCCTCAGCTTCTCTTTTCTTTTTTCTGAGGAATTTTTTGTACTGTTTTCTCATCCTCTCGGTGTAATCCTCGACTTCTTTTCCTGTCTTAATGAACTCGACACCACACTCTGGACAGACATCAAGATCTGCTGGTATCCACTCGCCGCACTCGCTACACTTCACCGTATCCATATCGAACTCGACTCCACACTTAGGACAGCTGATCGCATCCGCGGAGATAGTCGCACCACAATTTCCACATTCGACCATCTCACCAACGCCTAAGAATTTGAAATAGGCGAAGGCTGAACCGGCACCGCCTGCGGCTATCGCAACTATAACTAGAAGGAGCCACCAAGGTATTCCAGCGACTTCTAAAACATCGGTTTCGACTTCGACAGATTGCTGTGTACTCTGTACATTATAAGTTTGAGCAGAGAATTCTACTGTATATTCTCCAGCCGCTCCATCTGGGATCCGCAACCAGACTTCGAAATACCCGTTCTCATCGGTAGTAACGTTCTCACTAATCAGAGCTGGACTCGATTGAATAGAAATAGTCACATCTATATCCGCGAGAGGCTCTCCATCACGCTCTCTAACCACCACACCACCGAAATGGTAAGAATCCCCTGGGATCATCTCTTGCTCGGGGAACTCTAGATCTTCAAAGCGGATTACAGTCGGTTCGATATCTTCAAAGTCATCCTCATAATATCTGATTTCGTCGTGCGTCCTCTCTTCCTCGGCAGTAGAATTGATCCAGATAGATATTTCCGGATTATCTACTACACGTACGTTCCATTCGGCAGTAACATTGACTGTCTCACCAACTTCCACATCTCTATATTGAGAATCTCCTGTGCCATCCGGGAATACGTATTCGACCAAAGCATTGTAGATCGGTGCGCCTCCTTCGTTCTTTATCTGGCCTTCAAAAGTTAGTGTATCTCCTTCTTCAAGTTCAAATCCTTCTTCATGGTCTATTTCGTCGCCGTCCACCTCCCAGATCTCAGTTACGAAATTGAGATCCGGAGCCGAATTTAGTGTTACATCTATTTCTTCTTCGTCGTCTTCACTCGCCACTCTAAGAGTGTATTCACCTGCATCGCCAAATTCTGTTTCCCAAGTCAAATTGACTCTTTCTACCTCGGTAGAATTTAATGTCACTTCCTGATCATCTAACACGTTGTCGTCATTGTCATAAAGGTTGATTGTTTGAGTTACATCCTCATCTTCTTCACCAATATTCTCTATATCCGCGTAGATAACGATATCTTGTCCTTCGACTCCTTCAGTATCTGATTCTTCTGAATCTATGTCGACTGTAAATTCAGCTACTCTAAGAAGAGTGACGTCTAAGTCATCTTCATCGTCCTCGCTTGCCACTTGGAGAGTATAATCTCCAGCATCGTTTACTTCTGTCTCCCAAGTGAGGATGATAGTATCATCTTCACCAGGTCCTAGGGTGACATTTTGAGAATCCAATATGATGCCAGGGGAGTCTAAATCGTAAAGTTCGATAGTTTGTTCTACTTCTTCCTCTTGTTCACCTGTGTTCTCGATGTCTACGTAGATATCAATTTCTTCACCCTCGACTACCTCTTCATCGGACTGATCGTCTATGGTAACCTCAAAGAATGCTTGTTTTAGGACGGTCACTTCCATAGGTGCTAACTCATTTTCACTTCTAACTTCAAGGTAGTAATGACCGGCCTCATTAACTTCGGTATCCCAGGTGAACTCACCTTCGCCTTCTTCTCCCCCTCCAAGCGTAAATTCCTCTTGATCTGTTAATTCGCCTTCAATCATGAATTCTATAATCTGAGTGTCCTCAGCTTCTCCAGTATTGGTCACGTTGTATTCGACTAGGAACTCATCCCCCTCAACTACCTGTTCGTCGTATTCCATTATATCTATTTTGAAATAAGGTTCTTCTAGAATGATTACCTTGATTTCGTCATCATCATCCTCACTTCTTACCGTTAAATTATATTCACCAGGTTCATCAGGTATCCATAAGAACTCATCTTCATCAATTTCTCCACCATCAAGAG
>SL_8KL_010_SEDDRAFT_10004633_pt1 | contig 10983 bp, 10 predicted proteins | sample SodLakKL_010_SED_4_FD_11160 | JGI IMG/M metagenome (IMG submission 11160) | reverse complement strand
TTTAATTATACCCGGCATACTTGTTAAAGGATTACTGCAACCTGCCATTTGTTTGACATTTTTTGCATGCTCAATAATTTTCATTGTGTCCCGAAATTATTGTGTCCCGAAATTATTTCTTAGTTAAGAGGTGAAGCGGCATGCATCCTGATTTGTTTACTGTCGGTGAGGTGGCGGTGCCTGCTTACCCGGTCATTATCGGCCTGGGGATTATCATTGCTGCGCTGTTGATCAGGTATTATGAAATTCCCGTGCTTGAGGCTAAAGTCGGGCAAGGGTTTCCGGAAGAGATCCGGAAATACAGCGGCGAGGTTTTTTTAATCGTGCTTTTATGCACCATAATCGGGGCTCGCCTGGCCTACGTGATTGTCAACCCGCAGCTTTATGCAGACGACCCGGTAAGGATCCTGGAAGTCTGGCGGGGCGGGTTTGCCTACCACGGGGCGCTGATCCTTTCCTTTATCGGCGTAGCCTTACATGCTTATCTCCGGCGGATCCCTTTCGGCACACTGTTGGACATAGCGATTCCTTACTTCACCTTGCTTACGGGATCGGGCGGATCGGCTGTTTCTTAAACGGTTGTTGCTACGGTAAAGTTAGCGAAGTTCCCTGGGCAATGGTATTTCCGGCGATCGATTCAATGGCCCGCCACCCGACCCAGCTTTATGCCAGCTTCTCCTCGCTGCTTATTTTTGCCGTGCTGCTTTATATGAGCAGGCGCCTGTTTACTAAAGGGCTTTTCCCGGGCGGCCACATTTTCGCCTGTTTTTTAATCCTGCACGGGATCTACCGGTTTATCGTTGAATATTTCCGGGTCAGTGAAGCCTTCTTCGGCCCGTTTACTCAAGGCCAGACAGTTTCTGTCGGGTTAATCCTGGCGGGTATGGTATATCTATTCTTAAAAAATCCTAAGAAAAGTGTGAAAGGAGGGGGCAACAGTGCTTAAAAAAAGATTAGTTTCCCGCTCTGTAATTCTTTTTGCCTGTATAACGGGGCTTTTACTTTCAGCCTGCGAGGTGGAAGAAGAAGTGGAGCCCGGACCGGTGACCATGGCCTGGGGCATCCCTGAAGAGGTGACCGCTTTTGAAGGGCTCCAGCGTGAAGTGCAGGGAGTCGCAGTGGATCACGTGGATGAGGCTACCTTGGAAGTGACCTGGGAAGTCGGGGAAAACTATATCTTGCCGATTACTGCTACTTCAGATGAAGCACTCACCGGGGTGCGTTACCGGGGCAGTGGGATCCCGGACCACCTGGAAGTGGAGTGGCTGGAACCCCGCTCAGAACAGTGGTATCCTATTGAAGAGATCCCCCTGGACAGGGTTAAGGCGGTAATTGAACCGGAAAACGACCATTTGCTGGTTGATTTCGGGCCACCTGAAGGCGCCGATTTTGATGAAGGGATGAACCGCTTTATCTGGTTCAGAATTACGCCCACGGTAGCAGGGGAAGTTACCTTTGACATTTTCGGTTACCAGTTGGAAGAAGCTGAACCCGCCGAAGCCCGGGTATCGAATATCTTAGAGCTGCACGCAGTTGTGGAGGAGTGATCAAGAATTGGACCAGGCACAAGCCAGGCAGGCTGTAATCGGGGCCGGAAAACAGCTTGTCGAAAAAGGCCTGATCGCCAGAACCTGGGGTAATGTGAGCTGCCGGGTCAGCGATGCTGAGTTTTTAATTACCCCTAAAGGGCGGGCCTATGAAACTCTTGCCCCTGAAGAAATTGTTAAAGTTAGGATTGCCGACTGCAGCTACGAGGGGAGGCTGGAACCGTCTTCTGAAAGCGGTGTCCATGCCGAGGTTTACCGGCAGCGCCCGGAAGTGGGCTTTGTAATTCACACCCACCAGCCTTTAGCTTCAGCGGTGAGCCCGCTGGGCTTAGATCTTGCGGTAGCAGATATTGACCCTGAGAAGGAGGGTGTGCTTGGCGATAAAGTAGTTTGGATTCCCTACGGGTTGCCCGGCAGCAGCGAGCTGCGGCAAAACGTGGCCTCCTTCCTGGACGAAGATGGCTGCAAGGCCTACCTGATGGCCTCACACGGCGCATTGTGCCTGGGAAATAACAGTGAAAAAGTGTTTCAGGTGGCAGAAGCATTAGAGCAGCTCTGCCTCAAATTTGTGCTCAGTCGTTGCCCGGGGATTGATGGCGCTGATGGGGAGGATTCCTTAGAAGCTTCCGCGCTTAATGCAGCAAGAAAATCTTTCCTGCACAACCGGCAGCGGAAAGCTTCTTCTTCTGGTGAAGCGCCTGAGGGCGGGGTTTTTAGAAAAGAAGGTGGCGCAGGGTTTTCATCTCCTCATAAATATTTTTATGCCAGTGAACGTAATGGTGACCGGATCAGGGTTTACCTCTGGCAAGGCGAAAAAAATACTTTCGCAAGTGAGCGGGAAGGTTATAGCAGCTTTTCTTTTTACGATCCGAAAAAATCCTGTCAATGCAAGGTTCTTGATTTTCCACTGAGCGAAGCCGCCCCAGGAGAAGGAACGGATCGACCGGGCGCTGCGGAAAAAAAAGAGGAGAATTTGGNCAAANCCCTTTCAAAAGCAGGNTCAGACCGGGCGGACAGTGAGGGAGCAGGTTATGAAAACTTAGACGAAGCTCTGCAAGTCCACAGGGCAATATATGAAAAGCACAGGGGGATCAATGCGGTGTACCATGCTTATTCGCCGGATATAATTGCGGTTTCCAGGGCCGGGGAAACGCTCTATCCCCTGCTCGATGATTTTGCCCAGATTATCGGGCCGAGCGTGCCGGTAGCCTTTTTTGAGCCGGACAGCAGGCACATGGCTTTGGAGGTAGCTGATAAAATGAAAGGGCGGGGCGCGGTGCTGTTAGCCGGTAGCGGCGCTCTTTGCTGCGGGCCTGAGTTAAACGATGCCCGGGCGGCGGCGATGATCCTCGATAAAAACTGCAAGGCGGTAATCACGGCGGAACTTTTTGGCGGGGTTGCGCCGATTGATCCCGCAGATTGCGCTTTCATGCGCCGGATTTACTTAGAAAGCTACTCCAGGAAAGCGTATCAAAAATAATCCTATGAAAAGAGTTGTCTTTGCGGGGGCGTCAGCTCCTTGATATAGCGCAACACCCTGATATTATCATCTATTCTTGTCGACCTGGTGGTGCCTTCCGGTTTAAACCCGAGCTTTTCATAGAACTGACGTGAGCCGGTGCTATCTTCGAATACCCACAGGGTGACCCGGCGGTAGCCGTTTTCTTTTAGCCTTTCCAGGGCCCAGTTTACCAGTTTTGTCCCCAGGCCCTGCCACCAGTAGCCGGGCAGCAGGTACATGCCCCATATTTCAGCGCGGTTATCCTCACCCTCTTCGTCCCGGCATTTACCGAAGGCAATGGAGCCTACAATTTTGCCGTCAAAGGTGATCACCGCAAGCTCCTCGTTTTCTTTTTCAAGGCTTTCCTTAAAACGTTCCACCCTGTTTTCGGTAGTGATCCAATCAAATACGTAGGCGGGCAAAAAGTGCCCGTAGGCTGCCTTCCAGGATTCTATATGCACTTGTGCCAGTTCTTGAAGGTCTTTTTCTTTAGCCGGGCGGATCTCTGGTTGCATCTGTTTTTTCACCTAGCTTTTAATTTTTGCAGCTGTTATTTCCTCGCTCTAAATTACCACAAATAGCCCAGGTTGTATATTGGCCGGCTCAGGTATAGATTTTGATGCGGGTGTTTTGCCGGGAGGGGGCAAGCAGGGCCCGGGAAAATATTTGAAAAAAACCTGGAGGAGCGGGCAAGGCGAGCCCGCCCCTCCGACCTGCTTAAAAGGAGCAACAGGTAGGTTAGACCCGGTAGGAAAAGAATTTTATTTATAACTGCTGGTAACACGATTAATTAATTTTGTGTTACAAGTATAAGGGACCGGTCTATTTTTGTCAAGTTTATATCGGGGAAATTTTGACTTGCAATCGTTTTTGATTGCTTCAAGGGGACCGTGTTATAATAACTTAACTTTTATCTACTAAAAAAATCTACCTTAAGCTCCGCATTTTTATGAGGTCTTTTCGGCCGGAGCGGGAAAGGCGGTGGGTGTTTATGGATCTGAAAAGAGAAGTTGCAGCGCTGAAAGGTGAATTGATCGAGCTGCGGCGGGATTTTCACCGTTACCCGGAGCTTGGTTTTAAGGAATATCGCACCGCGGAAAAAGTGTCTTCGTACTTAAAAGAGTGCGGCCTGGTGGTGAGCCGCCTGGCCGGGACCGGTGTGGCCGGCCTGCTTGAAGGCGGCAAACCCGGTAAAACTCTTTTGCTTCGCGCTGATATGGACGCTTTGCCCATAAATGAGCAGAACGACTTGCCCTATAGATCGGTAAACGAGGGGGTGATGCATGCCTGCGGCCACGACGGCCACACGGCCATGCTCCTGGTGGCGGCAAAGATCCTTGCCCGTTACCGGGAACAGCTTTACGGCAGGGTGAAGTTTGTTTTTCAGCCCAACGAAGAAGATGCCGGCGCCTACAAAATGATCGAAGAAGGGATCATGGAAAATCCCGCTGTCGACGCCGCTGCCGGGGCTCACCTCTGGCCGGGCCTGCCGGTAGGGACAGTTGATCTCTTGTCCGGACCGGTGATGGCGGCAAGCCACTATTTTTACCTGACCGTGCAGGGAAAAGGCGGCCATGCCGGCTATACCGAAAAAACGATTGACCCGATCATGGTTTCATCCGCCATAATCCAGGCGGTGCAATCGATGCAAACCAGGGAGCTTCCCGCCCTGGAACCGGTGGCGCTGGTTTTCACCAGGGTTAACGCCGGGGCCAATACGACGATCGTTCCTGAAACAGCTGAGCTTGCCGGTTCGATCAGGTTTCTTTACGGGGACGGTTCATCTGTCAAGGAAAGTTTTGCCCGGGTGATAGCCCATACCTGTGAAGCCCACCGGGCAAGTTACGATTTGCAATTCAAGGTGGGCAACGAAGTGTTGAGCAATGCCCCCGGGCTGGTAGATCTTGCCCGCCGGGTGGCTGCAGAATATACTGGTGATGAAAGATCTGTTACATCCGGCCTCCGCACGATGGGTGGCGAAGATTTTGCAGAGTTTGCCCGGCTGGTGCCGGCCGTCTTTTATTTTATCGGTTCAGGCAACAAGGAAAAGCGCACCGACTACTCCATCCACCACCCCTGTTTCAATATTGACGAAGATGCCCTTTTGACCGGAACGGCGCTGCATGTAAGGTTCGCTTTTGAATATCTTGAAAGCACACGGTAGCACTTCGTAAAGGGAAGTGGAGAACCCTCTCGGTTTATTCTTTTGCTCTTCCCCGGCTAATATTATAACCACTGTTTAATCCACTAGATGAAAAAAAGATGAAAAAATGAAATTTTCTGCGTATATGTGTTGTAATATTTTTATCTTTATTGTATAATGTAATAAATATTTCATCATTGTTTGCGATGCCTGCTTTAAAAGGGTGGACTACATGGCATTATACAAGTACTTCATTAAAAGGTTAGCCCTGACCATTCCCACGTTGCTCGGTGTAAGCATCATTGTGTTCTTGCTGATCCACATGATCCCCGGGGATCCTATTGATGTAATGATCGGAGACCGGGTCAGTCAAGAGGCAAGGATTGCCCTGGAAGAAAAGCTGGGGTTTCACCAGCCGCTTCACATCCAGTACCTGCAGTGGTTTTCAAGTGCAATTCAGGGTGATTTAGGCATTTCCATCCGCAGCAACCAGCCGGTTTTCCAGGAAATCATGAGCAGGCTCCCGGCGACCATAGAATTGACCCTGGTAGCTTTGTTCATTGCGGTTGTCTTCGGCATATTTTTCGGGGTTACTGCTGCCAGGTACCGCAACACCATGATCGATCAGTCGATGATCGGGTTTTCGCTGCTGGGTGTATCCATCCCCATATTTTGGCTGGGTCTGATGTTGATCATGTTTTTTTCTGTAATACTTGGCTGGCTCCCTGTCTCGGGCCGCCTTTCGATGGGGTCCGGGGTGGAAACAGTGACCAACCTGTACCTGCTTGACGGCCTGATTACCGGCAACTTTGCTCTTTTTACCGATGCCTTGAAACATCTGCTCATGCCCGCTTTTTCCCTGGCTACTGTTTCCTTGGCCCTGGTGGTCAGGGTGACCCGTTCGAGTATGCTCGACGTGCTCAGCGAAGATTATATCCGGACGGCCCGGGCAAAAGGGCTGCTGGACCGCAAAGTGGTTTATGTCCATGCTTTAAAAAACGCAATGATCCCCGTGGTTACTGTGATCGGCCTGCAGCTGGCCAAACTGATGGGCGGCGCCATCCTTACTGAAACAGTTTTTTCATGGCCGGGTATCGGCCGTTTGCTGGTTAATTCAATCGGTTTCAGGGACTATCCCGTAGTGCAGGGGGTAGTTCTTTTTGTTGCTTTTGCTTTCATTTTCATGAATATCATTGTTGATCTATTTTACGCCTATTTGGATCCCCGTATCCGCTATGAGTAGTTAAAAGGGGTGGTTCCGTGAACAGCGAGCTTAAACAGGTTATCTTTGTTTATAAGAAAAACAAGTTGGCTGTGGTGGCTTTTTTCATCGCCGTGCTCTTGATGATCTTAGCTTTTATCGGCCCTTTGCTTTCTCCCCACGATCCGCTGGCGATTAATCACGGGGCCAGGTTTGAAGAAGGGATCTGGGACGGCAACACCGAGCATATTCTGGGTACCGATAACCTGGGCAGGGATATTTTTTCCCGTATTTTACACGGAACCAGGATTTCTTTAAGCGTAGGTTACGCCGTGATTGCGATTACCCTTGTGGCCGGCCTCTTTATCGGCCTGATTTCAGGCTATTTCGGGGGAGTGGTGGATATAGTGGTGATGCGCTTTATCGATATACTGCTCTCCTTCCCCCCGCTTTTGCTGGCCCTGGTGATCGCCGCTACCCTTGGAACGGGGCTTGACCGGGCCATGCTTGCCATTGCGATCGTCTATATCCCCAGCCTTGCCCGCATAGTGAGGGGCTCGGTGCTGACGGTTAAAGAAATGCCCTACGTGGAAGCTTCGCGCGCTATGGGCGGGGGCAATTTTTGGATCATTTTAGGGCATGTTTTGCCCAACGTGATGACCCCGGTGATTGTCTACCTTACCCTGCTGCTCGGCGATGCCATTTTATATACCGCGGCCCTGGGTTTCCTCGGGGTGGGGATCGACCCTTCCAGCCCCGAATGGGGGGCCATGCTCAGCGGGGGCAGGGACTACCTGATCCTGGGTAAGTGGTGGATCACCCTTTTCCCGGGGATCATGATTTTTTTGGCGGTGCTTTCGTTTAACCTCTTCGGGGACGGGCTGCGCGAGGCGGTAGACTCGAAACTGAGGTTGTAATAAAGGTATTTTAAGGAAATTGCACAAAAAAGGGGTGCGCTCTTGTCAGAATCGCCGTTACTTGATGTAAAGGACCTGAAAATTAAGTTTACCACCGACCGGGCAAAAATCCTTGCCGTCGACGGAATCAATTTTACCCTGAACCGGGGTGAAACGCTCGGCCTGGTGGGGGAATCCGGTTGCGGCAAAAGCGTTTCAGCGCTTGCGGTGATGGGCCTTTTGCCCTCGCATGCTGGGGGGGGAGCGGGACTTGCTCAAGTTGAAAAAAAATGAGATCAATAAAATCCGCGGAAACGAAATTTCGATGATTTTCCAGGAGCCGATGACCTCGCTTAACCCGGTTTTTACCATCGAGTACCAGCTTGCCGAGGTGTTAAAACTGCACAAGAAAAATGGTAAAGCCGGCACTAAAGAAAGAATAGTCGAGCTTCTGCGAACGGTGGGCATTCCTAACCCCGGGCGCCGGATGAAAGATTATCCCCACAGCTTGAGCGGCGGGATGCGCCAGCGGGTGATGATTGCCATGGCGCTGGCCTGCGAACCCGATATATTAATTGCCGATGAACCGACCACTGCGCTTGATGTCACGATCCAGGCCCAGATTTTGAAGCTGATGAACGACCTGCAGAAGAAGTTTGAGACCAGTCTGTTGATGATTACACATGATTTGGGGGTGGTGGCCCAGGTGGCCCATAAGGTAGTGGTGATGTACGCCGGCCATATCATGGAGCAGGCCACTGTGAAGGAACTCTTTGCCGAACCCCTGCATCCTTACACCCGCGGGCTGTTGAAGACCATTCCCACGATCTCAGGGAAGCAGTTCAGGCTTGAAGAGATCAAGGGCTCCGTGCCGCACATGTCCAATATTCCGCCGGGCTGCCGCTTTAATGAACGCTGCAGCGAGCGGTTGCCGAGATGCGCTGAAGAAATCCCGCCGTTTATCCGGGTAAACCACCGGGGAGTGCGCTGCTGGTTATATCATTAAAAGTTGGAGAGGTTAATTCATGGAACCGATACTTTCCGTTAAAGATTTGAAGAAGTATTACCCGATAAAAAAAGAGGACAGCTTTTTTAAGTTCGATCACTTAAGGGCTCTTGACGGGATCAGTTTTGATCTTTATGAAGGTGAAACCCTGGGGATGGTCGGGGAATCGGGCTGCGGAAAATCAACCACGCGTAAAATGCTTTTAAACGTAGAACCGCCCACCGGGGGCGAAATGTATTACCGGGGCAGCAGCATTTTACAAATGGACCGACCTGCGCTCAAGCAGTACAGGCGCAACGTGCAAACAGTTTACCAGGATCCCTATTCCAGCCTGAACCCCAAGTGGAAGGTGATGAAACTGGTGGCCGAACCGATGAATATTCACAAGATCGGCAGCCGCAGGGAGCGCCAGGAGAAAGTAAGGGAATTGATTCATTTGGTCGGGCTCAGGGAAGAACATATTGATTGTTTCGCCCACGAATTCAGCGGCGGGCAGCGCCAGAGGATCTCGATTGCCCGTTCGCTTGCCCTCGACCCGCAGGTAATTATCGCCGACGAACCGGTTTCCGCCCTTGACGTATCCATCCAGGCGCAGGTAATTAACCTGTTTGAAGATTTAAAGCGCAAGCTGAACTTAACCTATATATTTATTTCTCATGATTTAAACGTGATCAAGCACATCAGCGACCGGGTAGCGGTAATGTACCTGGGTAAAATAGTCGAGATTGCTGAAACAGGGGATATCTTTGACAACCCCCTGCATCCTTATACCCGGGCCCTGATCAGCGCCATCCCTATCCCCGACCCCGAAACAGGGGTAAAACTGACAGTGCTGGAAGGGGAAATCCCGAGCCCGATCAACCCACCGGAAGGCTGCGCCTTTCATCCACGCTGCTCGGAAGTGATGGATCAGTGCAAAAAAGAGGCCCCTGAAATGTTTACAGCTGAAGGCGGACGCAGGGTAGCCTGTCACCTGCACTCCGGGGTAGGGAGTCGTGTGTAAGAAAAGATAATAAGTGGCCTGGTTCAACAAGCATGGGAGCGGCACTGCTGGCCGGGGAGGTGAGAATAAGCGAAATTTGGCTTAAGTGGTTCAAAGGTGAGGGGTTGCTTGGTGGGTTTTAGGTTTAATTGATCGGACCCGCATTAGGAGGCGGTGTTGTTAGATGATGCGGGAAAAATTTAGGAAGCGAGGATTGATCATGAAAAATTCCAAGGTTTGGTTTTTACTGGTGGCAGTTTTAATGCTTTTTTCGTTGGCGGCTTTCGGGTGCGAAGGAGACGTTGAAACTGACGTGGTCGATGAAGAAGTCCCGGAAGAGGACGCGGATGTGGAAGAACCCGTCAGTGATACCTTCGTTATCGCCAGGAGTACTGATGCTGAAACCCTCGATACCGGCTATGCCTATTACGAGGGTGAGATTGATTTAATGTATCATCTCTATGAAGGGCTGGTTAAGTTTAAAGATGAAGATTTGAACGTGGAACCCTGGCTGGCCGAAGACTGGGACGTCAATGAAGAAGGCGATGTCTGGACTTTTTACCTGCAGGAAGGGGTTCAGTTCCATGACGGGTCGGAATTTAACGCCGATGCCGTAGAATTCAGCTTTATGCGTATTCTCGACGAGGACCACCCCTATTTTGGGCTGGGTGATCAAGCCCTGGCTTACATGGACTGGTTGCTCGGCGGGGTGCTTGAAGAAGTAAGGGCGGTTGATGAATATACGGTAGAATTCAAGCTTGCCGAGCCTTTCGGACCGTTTCTCACCTACATGGGCATGTATTCGCAGTATATTGTCAGCCCCACTGCTGTAGAAGAACATGGCGAAGATTATTACACCAACCCGTCCGGGACCGGGCCGTTCCAGTTCAGCGAATGGCGGCGGGACGAGTACATTGAAATGGAAGTATTTGATGGCTACTGGGGAGAAAAGCCCGAGATCGAGAAGATAGTATGGAAGGTAGTCCCGGAAGGATCAACCCGCCTGATGGAATTGCAGGCCGGTCAGGTCCATGCGATCAAGAGTATCGAACCGGCCCAGCTTGATACGATCCAGACTGATGAAGAGATCGAACTTATGCAAATGCCGGGCGCCAACCTCTTCTTTGCGGCGATTAACCATGCCGCGGAACCGTTTGACGATGTCAATGTGCGCCGGGCGGTAATGCACGCAATCGATTTTGACTCCCTCATCGATACCCTTTACGAGGGCCTTGGCACCAGGGCGATTACCCCGATGCCACCAACTATTTTCGGATTTAATGAGGATATCGAGCCCTATGCTTATGATGTAGACGGGGCCAGGGACCTTTTGGCAGAAGCCGGTTATCCTGAAGGCTTTGAAACCACGCTGCACGTTTTTGCCGAGTCAAGGGGCTATATCGGCCGCCCGGTAGATGCAGCGGAAATTATTGCCTCAGACCTCGGCGCGGCAGGGATTGACGCAGAAGTAATCGTTAATGAATGGGGCACGCACCGCAGCTTGCTCAGGGAGTACGAGCACGATATCGGCTTTGTCGGCTGGTTTGATGTGCCGCATCCCAATAACTTCCTCAATGCCCTGCTTTTAAGGGCGGTGGATAATAACTACGAGAATGAAGAGCTGAATCAGCTTTCCGACCAGGCCCTGATTACCTACGATCGCGACGAACAAATCGAACTTTACATGGAAATGCAGGAGATTGCCCA
>SL_8KL_010_SEDDRAFT_10004623_pt1 | contig 10997 bp, 10 predicted proteins | sample SodLakKL_010_SED_4_FD_11160 | JGI IMG/M metagenome (IMG submission 11160) | reverse complement strand
AAAATACATCGATTTAAGAGTCCTAAACATGAAAAAAGATAAAATATTTGAAGGAATTTTCCCAGCGGTCATAACTCCATTTGATGAAGATGGAAAAGTCGATGAACGAAGGATGGGCGATTTTATAGATTATGTACTAGAGCGCGGGGTTCATGGAATCTACCTGCTCGGTACCAACGGAGAAGCCCCGCTATTGACTTTTGAAGAAAAGAAAAAAGTCATAGATGCTTCTATCAAAAAAGTGAACGGGAGAGTTCCTGTTATCGCTGGTACCATGTGCAACAGCACTAACAAAACTATCGAATTGAGTAAATATGCTCAAGAGAAAGGAGCTGATGCAGTCCACGTGATCGTCCCTTATTATTTCCCAATTGATGGAAATGCTCTTAAAGTTCATATCAAAGAGATCGTAGACGAAATAGAAATACCTGCTTTTCTCTATTCTATCCCTCAGTTTACTGGAAATGAGATAAAGAGTTCGACTCTTCTACAACTTGCTAAAATCAAGAATTTGATCGGAATAAAGGACAGCTCCGGCGATATAGAGTGGTTTTATAAGGCATTGGTAAAAGTCAGAAAAAAGCGAGAGGATTTTGTCTTTTTTGGTGGTAATGATTCTCTTGTATTCAGTTATCTAGCTTTGGGTGGAGATGGAGCTGTAACGGCTGTAGGAAATGCCTTTCCAGAAATTTTTGTCGATATATATGAAAAATTCAAAGCAGGAGATATGGAAGGGGCAAAACAGAAACAGAGAAAAGCTTTAGAGATAAAGAACATATTTAACGAATATCCTACACTCTCTGCTGTAAAGGGAGCTCTTAAAGTCAAAGGACATGATTATGGAGACCTTAAAAAGCCATTACATTCTCTAGATAAAGANGAATTAAAGAGCTTAAAGGATAAACTCAAAAAGATAGAAGTTATATAATAAAGAGGTGAGCTTAGATGGATTATGATCGGTTAAGAGGAAAGGTCGCCATCGTGACCGGAGCGAGCTCCGGAATAGGAAGAGCAATCTGTAAAAGATTAGCGAAAGAAGAGATAAATCTTGGTCTGTTGGCTAGAAGGAAAGAAAAGCTCGAAGAACTGTCAAAAAGTTTAGAAGAAAATAATCCCACTAAAACTTTGATTTTGCCTACAGACGTCAGAGATGAAGAACAAGTGAAAAAAGCTGTAGAGAAGACCATAGATAAATTCGGTAAATTGGATATACTCGTAAATAATGCAGGGATAATCAGGTATGGAAAAATAGAGAACTTTTCTACATCTGACTACAAAGAAGTGATGGGGACCAATTGCGACGGTGTGTTTTTCTTCACAAAAGAGGTTTTACCGCACCTTAGGGAGTCTAAAGGAAATCTGATTTTCATAGGAAGTTTCGACGCTAATCATCCTCGTTCTTTCAATCCAATATACGCTGCTTCAAAGTGGTGGGTAAAAGGATTCGCTCACAGCATCGAAAGTATAGTAGGTAAATCAGGAGTTGCGGTTACTCTATTGAATCCTTCCGAGGTCAGAACAGATATTAAAGATGAATGCGGAATGAGGTATAAGGAAAAGTTTGATGGAGGAGAAGTTATGGATCCGGAAGAGGTTGCGGAAGCGGTTTTATTTGCCCTAAGCCAAGAAGGCAGTACAACAGTGAGTGAGATGAATATTTTGAGAAGAGATAAGATGAGTGATTTTTTCTAGTCTTGCGATAGTTTTTTTTCTTTCAATTCTTCTTCGATCTCTTCTTTAGAACGTGGCATGACAGATTCTACTATAGAGATTCCTTCTGCTCCGTCGAAATCCCCTCCGTATCTTAGAAATCCTTCTGCCTTGGCTCCCTTCATCATTTTTATGTTTCCCATAGCTATGATATCAGAAACTACCGTATTTTCACCCAAAATCACGTCTCCAAAAGATTCGATATCTTTTGCCGAATTCTTTTCTCCTAAATTGATACTCGGCCCTCTCAATTTCCCTTGTATTTCCGTTCTTAGACCTGTGTCAATCTCACCGGATTTAGACTCTGCGTGTCCTTCTACCTTAACATCGTTACCCATTTTAATATAACCTGAAGACTCAATCGGCCCATGAACTACAGTTGAATTTCCTATTTCGATATCGCTCTTGCACTTTATGCCCCCATTTATCTCTGATCTATCTGGGATAACAGTGCTTTTGTCAGTACGTATAGCATAATCATCTTCAGTCCTATATTCATTCAATTCTTCGATCAATTCTTCGTTCTCTTTGTTCAGTTCCTTGACTTCCTCTTTCAAATCGAAGATTTCGTACTCGAGTGTTTCGATCAGATCTTCAGTATCTTCGGAAAGTTCTCCCTCTTCTCTTTGGCTCATCTTCTCTATCAAATTTTTTAACTGGTTTCCATGTTTATCTAATATGTTTTGTTTCTCGTTCAGCAGATCTCTTTTCTCATTCCGAAGTTCTTTATTTTTATTTTTTAAATCCCTCATCTGATTTTTGAGCTTATCTACTTTTTCTTGGTATAATTCTAATTTTTCCTCTAATTCCTTTTTCTTGAACATGATCTCCCATAAAAGGATATCATCTTGGATTATATAAACCTTTTATGAAACTTACCTGATGTCAGAAAACAGTTTTTCCAATAGACTTGTACATCTTTTTCTTGCTATTGAAATAATCATTACCATCAAAATATATATTTTTATATTTTTTTTGCATATCAGGCTCAAGAATAGATTTTATGTTATCCCAAACCCTTTCTCTCATATTCAACTTATCCAAATATATCTCTTTTACCCCTAACGAGTTTAGAGTTTCTTTCAATCTTAATAGATCTTCTCTCTCATCGTTGAGGTAGGGAAATAAAGGACCGATGAAGACCCATATAGGTAGATCTTCTTCTTTCAATTCTTTTATAGCAGATAATCTTTCCGAGATTGGAGGAGCTTCTGGTTCAAATTTCTTTCTAAAATCTTCGTCTAACGTGGTGATTGTAAAGCCAATGTCACAATCCATTTTTTTCAACAAGTCTACGTCTCTCTTGACCAGGCCTGACTTGGTCTGGATAAGGACAGGAAAATCTCGCCTTGAGAGTTGTTCTAGACCTCTTCTAGTCAACTCAAATTTTTCTTCCGCTTCCTGATAGGGATCGGTGACACTTCCGATCCTAACCATCCCTCTTTTCTTCTTTTTCAATTCCTTAGATAGAACATTAGGTATATTTCTTTTAACATCTAGGAATTCTCCCCAGGGACGTTCTTCCCTCAGAACACAGGGGCTGTAACAGTACTTGCATCCATGAGAACATCCTCTGTAAGGATTCAATGCATAATCTGACTCTAATCTAGATTTAGAAAGAGCCGTTTTACAACTGATTGGAGTGATCTTTACTCCTTCTATCTCAACTTTTTTAAATCCTAATTCCAATGTCTATCATCTCCAAATTCAAAATCTTTTTCTTCTGAGTTAGACTTTTTGTTTACCCCCATCCCAAAATCACTCAAGCGGGTTTGATAGAGTGAATCCTGAAGTACCTCGCTGTATTTTTTCCAAGTTTCTATCTTTATATCTAAACGTGTGGAGATATAAAATAATGCATCTTTCAAATTCTCAAATGTTTTTGGCTCCTTTCTTAAAGCGTCTCTAACGTGTTCTCTCACATTCCATACACCAACGGGCATTATATATCCTGGATGTGTTTCCCTCAAGATGACTGCTCCGGCCTGTCTTTTCTCTTGTGAGAGTTTTTCAGCTATCGCCAATCTAGCTGCATAAAAACATCCGCCGATTTCTGCGTAATCTGAGCGTCCTTCATATTTTTCGTGGCTTGAAATTATTGCGATATCGTTTCCGTGGGGATTCCACGCGGTTTCTGGATACCAAGCTTCCACCAATTCATAGATCCAAGTTCTCGGGAGCATCAGTATCTCCCACCTATTGTCGAGTTCCCAAGTCTCGTAGACCCTATACTCGTCTATGGGCCTGTAATCTTTCACTCTTTCTCTAAGATTTTTTCCTATAGTGTCATCTACAGCCGTGATGCTCCATCTAGTTGGAACGAACTTTCGATTGTTCTTCAATCCAAAAGATCCTACACTGAAGGCCCTCTGTATTTTTGAGATCAGAACGTCTTTTTCATATAAATTCATAACTCCCTTAGTGGCCTTCAGATCCGTGTCGAAATGAACTTTATCCAAACGTTTGTCGAATTTTATCGTGCCTAGATCTAATTTTTCTAGGGGTCCAGACGGACCGTACGGTTGAACGGAATCCGAGACGGTTATCCTTCCACCCGGCTTTTTCTTGAAGAAAGCTTCGACCTCAGCAGGTTCTTTGGCGAGGGCCATCTGCCTAGTAAAATCTATCAATCTGTTTGAATCCTGGATTTTGTCGACCCTAATGGGATGTTTACCTCGTATAAGTTTAGTTCTACTGTTAACAATATCATCGATGTCTCTCCCAACCCATTTTTCCGGTGTATCAAGTTCCTCCGTATTTCCATGAAAAGGTGGAACTAATGGTCCAACATCTACCTTTGGATAACCGTATCTCCCAACGAAAACACCAGGAGGTGATGAACCGGAAATATCAGTATCGTCGACCATCGGTTGAGATTTCATCCGATGATAGTACTTGACTACTACAGGACAGCGTTCCCTCCCACAAAGGTTCTTAGACCCTCTGCACCTCGCACATCTTTGGTTGGATTGTACAAAATGTTCATCATCTGCTAAGTCTACTTCCATCAATTATTCAATATGATGTAGACAGTTTTTAACACTTTCTATAAGAGAAAGAATGGGTTAAAGGGTTTTTAGCAATATTCATTCTTAAAATCTTCCAATATGCTCTCCAGTTTTCCTTTTTCCTGGACCTCGAGTTCGTACTTAACATGCGCTATAGGTTTATCAGTTTCTAAAACACGTCTGATGTCTATTGGAGTTCCGGATACGACAACATCGCAGTCTGAATTATCTATTGTCCGTTCAAGGTCTTCGATCTGTTCATCAGAATACCCCATAGCAGGTAGAACGTCTTCGAGGTGGGGATAGTTTTCAAATGTCTCTTTTATCGAACCTACTGCTTGTTTTCTTGGGTCCACTATCTCAGATGCGCCGTACTTTTCTGCTGCGAGTTTCCCTGCGCCAAAACTCATGTCTCCATGTGTCATCGTGGGGCCGTCTTCTATGACCAAGACCTTCTTATCTTTGATCATATCAGGGTCTTCGACCTTAATAGGCGAATTCGCCCTAATGACCTCGGTGTCTGGGTTAACTTCTTTTATGTTTTCTTCCAATTCTTCTATGTTTTCTTCCTTAGCGGTGTCACATTTGTTTATTATACATACATCCGCCATGTTAAGGTTAGCCTCGCCTGGATGATATGTCGTTTCATGGCCGACCCGGTGAGGGTCTAAAACTACAAAATGAAGGTCCGGTCTGTAGAAGGGTGTGTCGTTGTTTCCGCCATCCCAGATAAGCATATCACCTTCATTCTCTGCCTGTCTGAGTATAGCTCCGTAATCTACACCTGCATAGATCACCATTCCTTCATTTATATAGGGTTCGTATTCCTCTCGTTCCTCTATAGTTGTATCTTCATAATCTAGATCTTTGTAATCTTCAAATCTCTGAACCGCCTGTTTTTCTAAATCTCCATAGGGCATCGGATGTCTTATGGTGACGAGATCGATACCTTCTTCGTTCATATGTTCACAGATCTTTCGAGTAGTCTGGCTTTTTCCCGACCCGGTTCTGGTTGCACAGACTGAGATGACAGGAATTCTAGCTTTCAACATGGTCTCATCATTTCCCAATAAAACAAAATCTGCACCTGCGGCGATAACCTTTGAAGCCTTATGCATCACGTATTCGTGAGTAACATCACTGTAAGCAAATACAACTTCATCTATCCTTTCCTCTTGGATTGTTTCCACCAATTTCTCCTCAGGTATTATAGGAATACCTTCTTGATATAGGTCTCCAGCTAGAGCTGGAGGATATCTTCTTCCTTCTATATCAGGTATCTGCGTTGCAGTAAATGCAACCACTTCAAACTCATCATTATCTTTGAAAGCAGTATTAAAATTGTGGAAATCTCTTCCTGCTGCTCCCATTATAAGTATTCTTTTTTTTCTCTTTTCCATCTTGCCACCGATTCACCCTATAAAGAAGAACTATTTCTAATTTTTGACATCTTTATTAGAAAATAAAGAAAGGAAATTTTGTATTTCCGGTAATTAACATTGGCTGTATCCACAGTTGGGGCAAGTAACGCAGCCTTCAGAAAGAGTAAGCATAGCTCCGCAATCGGGGCATGCGGGATTAATCCCCTGGGAGACCATTTTTTCTACAGAGGATTTAGTATCGCTTTCTTCGGTTGGAAGCTGGGCTTGTTCTGTTCGTTTTTTGCCTTCCTTGTGCCATTTCAAAGCCTTAGCCATCGCATCTGGGATCGAAAGTATCTTCTCACCATCTTCAAAGGCGATCTCAGGTGATCTGATGCCTTCTAACTGATCTATTATCTCTTCAGGAGGTATACCAGATCTAAGGCAGAGTGAAATCAGTCTTGCCAAAGATTCGGTAAAAGATTGAGTGAACCCACCAGCTCTTCCTATCTGGGAGAATACTTCGAACAGTCCATGTTCGTCTTCATTTATTGTCACGTACAGGCCGCCATAACCGGTATCTATCTTTTGGGTGGTTCCCTCTACCGTAGTAGGTCTCTCTCTAGGTCTACGTTCATAAGTTTCTTCTTCCTCCTTTTCACCTTCGACTTCCATGACCTGTTCTTGTCTCGAACCGCTTCTATATACCGTGACTCCTTTACACTTCAAGTCATAAGCCAGATCATAAACTTCTTTTATATCCTCTTTAGAAGCTTCATTCGGAAAATTTACTGTCTTTGAGATGGCATTGTCAACATGGTCCTGAAAAGCTCCCTGCATCCGGATATGCCACTCCGGAGATATCTCGAGTGCGGTCTTGAAAAGCGGTTTGATGTCCTCTGGAACTTCATCTATATTGGTAACGGATCCCTGTTTAGCGATTTTTTCCATGAGTTCGTCACTGTAAAATCCTCTCTCCTTTGCGAAATCCTCAAATACAGGGTCTGGCATGACCATAGATTCTCCGTCCAAAACGTTCTTTATGTAGGATACGGCAAAGACCGGTTCAATACCTCCACTAGTATTAGCTATCATGCTTGTAGTACCTGTAGGAGCTATGGTGGTGGTAGTTGCGTTTCTTATCGGCTCATCATATTCAGATTCATCCCAATTAGGGAACTCACCTCGTTCTTCCGCAATTTTTTTACTGACCTTTTTGCTCTCCTGTTGGATGAATTCCATAACTTCATGGGCTTTCTCTATCGCTTCTTCGCTATCATAAGGTATCTCTAGCTGCATCAACATATTGTGCCATCCCATCACACCTAGTCCTATCTTTCTGTTCTCGTTCACTTTTTTCCTTATAGCATCCTCTTCTCCCTCGTAACCTGTTACATTTGGAAAATCAGACGCATCAATAACATTGTCTAAAAATCTTACTGAGAGATCGACCATCTTTTCTAAATGGTTCCAATCTACTTTTCCGTCATTTACAGCGTGAGATAGATTGATATGACCGAGATTGCACGCTTCGAAATCCTCCAATGGTTGCTCCCCACAGGGATTTGTCGCGTCGATATAATGCTCCTGATATTTTTCTATATCAAAAGGATTGTCCTCGTTTATCCTATCCAAAAACAAAATCCCGGGCTCACCGTTCTTCCACGCCTGATTTACAATTTTGTCGTAGATCTTCTCCGCATCGAGCTGCCCCTCAACTTCGTCATCACGAGGATTTATCAGGTCATAATCTTCTCCTTTACGCACGGCCTCCATGAATTCTTCCGTGAGAGCTACGGAGATATTGAAATTTTTCAGCTCTCCTTCCTCATCTTTCGCCTCGATGAATTCTTCTATATCTGGATGTTGAACTGACAAGACCCCCATCTGAGCTCCTCTCCTTCTTCCACCTTGCTTGATAGTATTGCACATCTCGTCGTAAACCTTCATGAAAGAAACTGGACCGCTAGCTACGCCTCCAGTAGATTTTACCGTATCACCTCTAGGTCTCAATCTCGAGAATGTATAACCAACGCCGCCTCCTGACTGAAATATCTTGGCGGCATTTTTCACTTGCTGGAATATACTCTCCATGTTATCTTGAGGTGATAACACGAAACAGGCACTCAATTGCCCTAATTCCAATCCCGCATTCATCAAAGTGGGAGAGTTAGGAATAAAATCTAGATTGCTCAAAGCGTCAAAAAATTCTTTTTCTTCCTCTTCTGCAGTTCTATCATCATCGTAGTCTTCATTGACTTTCGCTACCGCCGAAGCGACCCTTTTGAACATATCTTTAGGATTTTCGACGACGTTTCCCTCCTTATCTCTTTTCAAGTATCTCTCTTTAAGAATTTTCTTAGCGTTTTCGGTGAGTTTTTCAGCGCTCATGTAATATTACCTCAATAGATTTTCGTAATGAAAAACCGGGTTAAGAATATTCCGATTTATGACAAAAGATATTATTATCATTATATATAAGGAAAGATGTTTTTTTGAGAGCATCATTTATTTTTCAAGAAGAACAGGATTATTTCAAAAAGTTAATTAAGAACAGGCTCTAAACTAGTCTCGTGATAGTATCGCTAAAAAAGAAGCCGTAGTCGTCATAGATATGATAAACGATTTCGTGACGGGTAAACTAGGCAATGAAAATGCTGAAGCCATCGTTCCAGACCTAAAAAATCTTCTAGAGGAGGCGAGTGAAAAAGACATTTTAAAGGTCTTCGTTCAGGATAGACATCAGGAAGACGATCCTGAGATCAAACATTGGGGACCACACGCAATGGAGGATGATGAGGGGTCTGAAATCATAACTGCATTGGATGGCTTGGCTAACCGAAAATTACCTAAAAGATTCTATGATTCTTTTTATAAGACTGACCTGGAATTGACGCTCAGGCAGCATCAGATAGAAAGGGTTATCTTGACTGGAGTTACTACTGACATATGTGTTCAGAATACAGCTGCCGGTGCTTTCTACAGAGATTATGAGATCAAAGTTGTAAAAGACTGTACAGCTTCGATGACATTGGAAAAGAAAAAGTCAGCCCTGGAGTACATGGAAGAAGTGTATGGTGCTGAAATCGTGACTAGTGAAGACGTGATCGGAAAGTGGTGAGAGTAAAAGGAAAAACTTTGTCTCATGATGATTAATTTTAAATATGGCAATTCTCAATCAGGTGGGGCATGATGGATTTTAGCCCTCGGGAGGAAACAAAAACATGATACGTTTTGGTCCAAGTGGTATCCCACTTTCCTGCAAAGGAAGAACACTCGAAGATGGGATCAAAGACGTTCATAAACTCGGACTCAATGCATTTGAAGTCCAATTTTTAAGGCCCAAAGTGAGGACTAGACCTGTCGAGGAGGAAGAAGTTGGGTTGAAAGCTAAAGAAGTACCGGAAAAATTCGTCATCGGGGTTAATAAAGGACGGGAATATAGAGAGATATTCGTGGAGGATTTGGATAAAGAACTTGAGAGAGGTGATATGCTGCATTCTATAACCGGGGGTGTAGCGGAAGAGTTCCATAAATTCCCACGCTTGGCTAGATTGAGTAAAGAATTGGATGTGAAGATGTCACTTCACACGCCTTATTATATTGAATTGAGCGAAAAAGATTCTGAGCCTCTCGAAAAATCAAAAAGAGCTTTCAAATACGGAGCTGTGATGGCTGATCAATTGGAAGCTGGAACTATAATAACACATCTTGGCCTCAAGAAAGAAGGTCAGAATGAAGATTATCTTGAAAGTTCAGCTGTCGAAAATTTAAGAGAATTAAGGGATTGGATATCTGAAAATTGTGATACAGACATGAAGATAGGGTTAGAAACGCAAACAGGCGAGGACGTTTTCGGAAATCTAGATGAAACTTTAGAAGTGTGCAGCCAGGTATCTGGAACAGTACCCGTGATAAATTTTGCTCATATAAAAGCTGAGGAGGAATACCCTCTAGAGGACCAGGAAGACTTCTCAGAAGTTTTTGAGATGTGTAAAAAGTTCGTCGCAGATGAATATTATATCACATTTTCTGGAGTGGAAAAAAGGAGAAGAGATGAATGTAGACTGACCCCTATCAAAAGAGGTGACCTTCAATTTGAGAATTTAGTCCAACATCTCATCAAGACCGATGAAAACGTGACGATAATCTCTACTTCACCACTCAAAGAACACGACGCAATGTATATGAAAGTTATTTTTGAGAGAATATATTCTCGTGAGATAGGAAAAGAATTGAGGCGAGAAGATGAATGAGAGATTGGTTAAATCTGCAGAGTATATATTGGAGTCGATAGAACACTCGTTTGATAATCTGAATTGTGAAAGTATAGAGGAAGCTGTAGAATTGTTGACCTCAGCTAATAACGTTTTTGTGTACGGTTCAGGTAGATCTGGTCTAGTCGGAAGAACTTTTGCGATGCGCCTGATGCAGCTCGGCATAGAATCCTTTTTCATAGGGGAGACGATCACCCCTGCTGTTAAACCGGGGGACTGTGTTTTTTTCGTCTCCAAAACAGGCGAAACTCAAACCGCGATTCAGGCTGCTGAAATTGTAGACAATCGAGTAGAGAATTCTGATATAATAGTTTTGACCGCGAGTCCAGAATCTCCACTAGCGGAATTGGGAGATGTTGTTATCTCTATCCAGTCTACAGATAATAGTGAGAAAAATAGAAAACTCGCCCCTCTCGGTACGATCTTTGAAGATACAGCGATGATATTCCTAGATGGGTTGATCGCTGTTTTGATGGAAGAACTCGACGAGTATGAAGAGGACATGAAAGATAGACATCCTATCCTGATCTGAATTTCTAAACGAAAAGAGCAAAAGTTTTATAGTCTACCCCTTTTCATCAATTTAATCACGATCACTTTAAAGGAGTTGAGCAAAGTGGCGAATGGATTGAATTCAGCAC
>SL_8KL_010_SEDDRAFT_10004622_pt1 | contig 10999 bp, 9 predicted proteins | sample SodLakKL_010_SED_4_FD_11160 | JGI IMG/M metagenome (IMG submission 11160) | reverse complement strand
GCTAAAACCTTAATCAGGCCGACGGAGGAAGATGTTCAAAGCTTGTTGGGGGAAATCTCTTTTTCCGATTCGCCGAAAAAGGCTGTTCCGGTTTGCGCTTGCGCTTGTGAATGTGTTTGTGGAGAAGGAGTTTGTTCTTGCGCTTGCGCTTGTGAGACCCAATGTGCCTGTTAGAAGTTCTTAAGAGCCAAATTGGCCGCTTCTAAAAGCCCCAATAATAAATATTGGGGCTTTTTTTAATTAAAAAAAATTGATAAAATAGAATTGATGAGTAAAATTGATTTTTATATCAACAAAAAAAGAGAGGCTTCTCTTTTGAAAGAGGCATTTTCTAATGAAAACTTGAACCCTTTGGACGAAAAGGAAATTTTAAAGAAAGCAGGAAAAGACGGAACCGGAAAAATTAATGAATCGGCACTTGAGGAATACGTAGAAGAAGTTTATGATCTTTACGGAGATAAAATCACAGAAACGGCAACGGATTATCAAAAGTCTTGGGATGCTATAAATGAGTCTTTTTTTAAGCTATTAAAAGAAAAAACCGGATTTGAATCTTCACACAAAGATTATAAGTGTCACGTTTCTAATTTTTTTAAAGGGCTTTCCGATTGGGGTGGTAATGAAATAACCAGAAGTTGGAGAGAAAATTCTTTTAGAATGAGAAAAATAACTGCTCACGAACTATTTATTGCCTATTTTTGGCCTCATTTCATAAAAAAGTTTCCCGGGGCGGACAAGAATCAAATCTGGGGAATAGCCGAACTTTCAGCCTGGACCGTTTTAAGTTACGATGAAGACTTTTTAAGATTTTGGCCTTGGTTTATTGATTACGGAGGCTTGAAGAATTACCCTCATTTGACTGAGTGTATTGAAAAAAGCAAGGAGGTATATAAAAAAAATAATAATTTTGAAACTTATTTAAAACTTATTTTTAGGGAAGTTTAACTTTTCAAAAACTTCAATTTTTAGATTAAGAACCCATTTTAACTGATGATTTTCAACTTAAGAAAAGGTTAGACCTGTCTTTATGAGAAAGTTGTGCCCGAAATGCGGAATTAAAAAAAGGTGATATTCGGTCATTGGATCCCGGTTTTTGTCTTCATAGCAAAATTATCCTTGAATGGATTATTTGGGATTTATTTGATAAAATTGCCGTAAGGAGGTGATGATAATGGCTAAAACCTTAATCAGGCCGACGGAGGAAGATGTTCAAAGCTTGTTGGGGGAAATCTCTTTTTCCGATTCGCCGAAAAAGGCTGTTCCGGTTTGCGTCTGTGATTAATTCCATGACAGGTTAAACCTGTTTTTAACTTAACCACCCCGGAGACCTGTCTTCTCCTACTTGAAATTTAGCTTGTTTTGTAAATAATTATGTAAGATTAGTTATAATTTTCATTTAAATGGCAATTTTAGATAGTTATTATCATATATACAATAGAGGAGTAGATAAAAGAACTATTTTTAACCAAGAGGCGGACAGATGGAGGTTTTTACAATCAATGACTTTATTTAATAATGAAGATTCAAGAAGAGGGGTTTTGTGGAACTTGGAGAATAAAGAGGAGGGAGCAAATATGAGGACTTTAAAAAAATATGTAGATAACAGGGAAAATGACTCCTTGGTAGAGATAGCCGCCGATTGTTTAATGGATAATCACTACCATTTAATTTTAAAAGAAAGAAAAGGGGAAGGGATTTCAAAGTTTATGCAAAAGCTGGGCACCGGCTACACAATGTATTTTAATAAGAAATACGATAGATCGGGAAGTCTTTTCCAGGGTAGTTATAAATCAGTCAGAGTAGATAATAACAAGTACCTTAAATATTTATTGGTTTATATAAACGTAATAAACCCAATAGAAGGCGAGGGGATTAATTTAAATAAAGAAAGGGGTATAGATAGAGCGCTGACTTTTGCAGAAAGATATGATTGGAGTACTCACAAAGAATATCTTGAAAAAAGAGATTCCTTTGTTATTGATAAAGGTCTCTTTAACTATCTATTTGAGGGTCCGGAGAAATATAGAGAATTTGCAAGAATGGTTCTGGAGGAAAAGAAATATGAACACATAAAAGAATATACTCTCGAATAAAAAGTTGTCTCATGACAGGTCTAACCTGTTTTTCAACTTGTGACAGGTTTAACCTTGCATAATTTGAAACTTGAATATTTTTTTATTATCCTAAATAATCATTTAATAAAATAATTTAGCTTATTTCGTTGGATACGGGCGGGGCAGGGATTACTTGCTCCTGAATTTCCGCCCCCGGGTGGGAAGATAAGACGAAAAACCAAGCTAAAAGAAAGACAACTTATGGTCGACAATCTTAAAAAAGTCAACTGGGAAAAAGTTAAGGAAGAGCTTTTGGATGTATTGTTTCCCAGGTTTTGCATTAAGTGCGGCAGGGAAGGAACTTATCTGTGCAATGATTGTTACACGTTTTTATCCGAAAACAGCTTGATATGCCCCGTCTGCGGCGCCCCAAGCTTTACGGGCACTTCTTGCGACTCTTGTATAGGAAGGTACGGCTTGGACGGGCTAACGGCCGGTTGGGATTACGAGGGACTGATGAAAAGAACGGTTTGGGAAATAAAAGCCGGCTATTATCATATAGGCAAAAAGATGATAGAAAGATTTTTAATTTTAATGATCGACCAGGAAGAAAGATTTGGGGACTTTTTAAAATTTTTACTAAAAGAAGAAACCAAAATTACCTACGTTCCTCCTACAAATAGAAAGGAGGGTTTTTTAAATAAAAAGTTGAATATTTCCTTTAAAAGTTACGGGGGCTCGAAGCCGGAAAATATGCACGCCAAAACTTTGGCCGAGCAGACGGCAAAACTGACGGGAAAAAGTGAAAAAAGTGTGACCGACTTGCTTAAAAAAACCAAAAGAACCAAAAAACAAGCCCGACTTTCACAAAAAGAGAGACTTGAAAATGTAAAAAACGCTTTCAGCGTCAAAAACAATCCACCGAAAAACCTGGTTTTGGTGGATGACGTTTTTACCACCGGAGCCACCATGCGTGAGTGTTGCAAAGTATTAAAAAAGGCGGGGGCGGAAAACGTCCGGGGTTTGGTTTTAGCCAGAAGTACTTAATATGGACCGAAAAGTAGAAATAAACAATAAAAAGTATCCGGAAAGACTTAAAAAAATAGACGATCCTCCGGAAACCCTTTATTACAAGGGAAATTGGAAAGAGGATTTATTTGAAAATTGCTTGGCGGTGGTCGGCTCCAGAAGAATGACCAAATACGGAAAAAAGATATGCACCAAGCTTGTCTCCCAAGTAGCCGGTAGGGGAATTACCATAGTTTCCGGATTCATGTACGGAATGGACGCCACCGCCCACCGGGCAGCGGTCAGTGTGGGAGGAAAAACAATTGCGGTCATGCCCTGCGGAATAGAAAGAATACATCCCTCTTACCAGAAAAAGCTTTATAAAAATATTTTAAAAAAGGAAGGTCTGATAATATCCGAATACGAAGGGAATTTGAAAGCCAAAAAATGGACCTATTCGAAAAGAAACAGGATTGTCGCCGGGCTTTCTCAAGCTACTTTGGTGGTTCAGGCGGCTGAAAACAGCGGCTCCTTGATTACCGCCCGCCTGACCGAAAAGTTTGATAGAAAACTTTTAACCGTTCCCGGGCCGCTTACCAGCAGCGTTTCCATGGGAACCGCCAAGCTGATAAAAGAAGGAAGGGCGCAAGTGGTTACCGAACCGAAGGACATACTGAAAATTTTTGATAAAAAACAATCCTCTCTTGATTTTAAAAAGGGAAAGAAGATTCCCGAAGGTAACAATCCGTTGGAAAATAAAATCATGACCCAATTAAAAACAGAGCCACTCACTCCGGATGAGCTTTCCAGAAGACTAAATGTTCCGGCTCAAAAATTAGGCAGCACGCTTTCCAATTTGCAAATAAAAGGTTTTCTTAACCGGGAGGGAGACAAATATCTTCTTGCCGACGGTTAATTACTATAATTTTTTAAAACATGTTTAAAAAAGTAAATTCGGCGGCTTATTCCGGACTTAAATCCATAGGGATAGACGTAGAGATAAATACCAGCAAAAAGGGATTGCCCGAATTCAATATAGTGGGACTTCCCAGCAAGGCGGTGGACGAATCCGAAGAAAGGGTAAAAACGGCAATAATGAACTCGAACAGTGAATTTCCCCAAAGAAAGATAACCATTAATCTGGCACCGGCCGACGTACCCAAGGAGGGGTCTTTTTATGATTTACCCATTGCCGTCGGTGTATTGGCTTCCACGATGAATTTCAACTTGCCGGAAAAGAGTCTCTTTTTCGGGGAGCTTTCTTTGGACGGAACGCTCAGACACACCAAGGGAGCTTTGCCTCTTGCTCTTTTTGCCAAAAACAACGGTTACAAACACGTCTTTTTGCCCGAAGAATCGGCAAACGAAGCGGCGGTTATTGATGGATTGAACATCTATCCGGTTGAAAATTTGGACCGAATGGTGGCTCATCTTTTGGGGAAGCGGGAAATAGAGCCGGCCGAATACGAAGAAGAAAAAGAAAAGAAAATCAAGCCGGAGTTCGACATGAAAGAGGTTTTGGGTCAAGAGCAGGCCAAAAGAGCGGCCGAAATTGCCGCCGCCGGTGGGCACAACTTATTCATGATGGGAACGCCGGGATCCGGAAAAACCATGCTCGCCAGGGCGATTCCCGGCATTTTACCACCCCTTACGGAAAGCGAATCCCTGGAGGTTACCGAAATATATTCAATATCCGGAAACACTCCTCCGGGGAGCGGTTTAATCAGAAACAGGCCGTTTCGGGCCCCTCACCACAGCATATCCAAGGTAGGACTGATAGGAGGGGGAAGCAGACCCAAGCCGGGTGAAGTCACTTTGGCTCATCGCGGAGTCTTGTTTTTGGATGAATTCAACGAATTTCCCCGCTCTGCACTGGAAGCTATGCGCCAGCCCTTGGAGGACGGCCAGCTTACCATCTCCAGAAGCAGAGAAAGGGTGAAATATCCCTCCGAATTTATGCTGATAGCTTCGGGCAATCCCTGTCCGTGCGGATATTTGAATCATCCGGAGAAAGAGTGTAAGTGCACTCCCAGGCAAGTGACCAACTACCGAAAAAAGATCTCCGGGCCCATATTGGATAGAATTGATCTTCACATTCAAGTTCCGGCTGTGGACGTGGAAAAATTGAAAAAGCAGAGAAGAAAAAACGAAGGAGAGTCTTCCGCGGAAATCAGAAAAAGGGTGATAAAAGCCAGAGACACCCAAGAAGAAAGGTTCAAAAAGGAAAAGATAAGAACCAATGCGGAGATGAAAAACAGGCACGTCAAGGCCTATTGCAATTTACCGGAAAAAACTGAAGAGATGCTCTCCCAAGCGGCTTCGAAATTCAATATTTCCGCCAGGGGGTACTTTAAGCTGATAAAAGTATCCCAGACCATTGCCGATTTGAATGACGCCGAAAAAATAAGCCCCGATCACGTGGGAGAGGCCTTGCAATACAGAATAAAAATGGATAAAAACTAATGTTTATCAAATTTTATTCAAAGGGCGATTTAGAGAGGTTCAACCTCTCCAAAATTGGGGAAGGTTTTAAAAGATTTAAAGTTTGATTTTATGAGCTTGCCCAGAAATATACGGGTCGGAAAAAAAGGAGAGGAAATAGCCCGGGAGATGCTTAAAGAGAAAGATTATAAAATTTTGGAAGCCAATTGCAAAAATAAATACGGTGAAATAGATATAGTGGCACTGAAAGAAGGGGATGTGGTTTTTGTAGAAGTGAGAACAAAAACCGGTAAAAACTTCGGATCTCCGGAAGATACGATAAAAGCCAAGAAAAAAGAGAGACTAAAAAGAAACGCCAAGGGGTATATCAAGTTCAATAAGATTGAAAATCCCTACAGAATAGATGCAGTCTGCATAGTGCTTAATGAAAATATGGAAGTGCAAAGAAAAACGCATTACGAGAACATAACTCTTCTTTCATAAAAATCTATTAGAGAGATTCAACCTCTCTTTTCTTTAACTTGGGAGAGGTCAGACCCCTCCCAAATAAACTGTCTAAAATTAAAATAGTGAGGTTGAGCCTCACTATTTATCTAAAAAAAGAGCGATGAGATTTATTTTCTCATCGCTTTTTGATGGATTACTAAAATATGACCATTGTCTTTTCTGTTTCCTTATAGTCGTATCTCTTATGACACCTGTTCTTACAATCCCTATCGCGGCACATCTCGCAGGCGTTTTTCACTAAGTAATCCCTCCTTATTGCCTCTATTATACAATAAATATATGTAATGTCAAAGAAGAAGCCGTTATCTCCTCCACCACGGCCGTCTTTTTGATGGTCGTTTGTAACGAAGAGGGTGATGATTCGTCATAATCAGTGCCGGAGAAATTACCCAAATCAAGAAAAATCCATGAAAAAAACACTGCAAAACAAAATAATCCTTTTGAAAGAGATAAAGCCCGAAAAACGATGGGTGGCCGGTTTAAGAAAAGAAGTTTTTAGCAAAGACGAGGCGTGGCTCTTTAATCCGGTAAGTTTTGAAAAGGCGGTGGGTAGTTTGGCCTTGGCCGGAGTGACGGTATTGATGATCTTTTTCGGTCTGTCGGCTTATTTTCAAGAGATGACTGACATAGAATTTATCTATCGAGAAGCGGTACCCGCAAAGGAAAGCAAGGTAGAGGCCCGGGAAGTGGATAAAAACAAGGAGCTTTTGGATTATTTGGTTTCCGAAGTGGAAATTGAAGATTTGAGCGAATACGCAAAGTTGAGCTTGGCCATGGAAGGCACTGCGGTGATCATGGAAGAAATAGCGGAAATAGAAGAAATTATTTTAAATCTTTCAACCGCCAAAGAGTGACTGTAACAAATCGGTTGGCCGTTCGTCGTAAGATATGAATAAGAACTTTGAAAACTTAATCAATAATTGGACAGATAAAAAGGTCGAACGATTAAAAACAGAAGCGGCAATAGCCGTTAATCGATGCGCTTGAAAACGAGTGTATCGTTACTAAACATGAACAAAATTAAAAAGAATTTCGTCGTAGGCGTTTTGGCTCTATCGATGATGGCCGTAGTGGCAGTACCGACCGGCCTGCAAGCTCAAAACGTAAACGGTGAAGTGCAAACCACACAAAAAATAGTAGAGACGTTGGAAGCAAATACTGCCGTATTACTTCAAAGTAACAGTCCCGTTTCCGGAATTCCGAGCGGGTTCAGGTTCAACACGAACTTGAGAGAAGGAGTCAGGGGAAGTGAGGTCAGGTATCTTCAAATCCTTTTGAATACCGATCCGGCTACCGGAGTAGCCACGAGTGGAGCCGGTTCACCCGGCAACGAAACCGACTATTTCGGTCCGAGAACCAACGCGGCCGTAATCAGATTCCAAGAAAAGTACACCGGAGAAGTTTTGGCACCGTACGGACTTGCCCGCGGAACCGGTTTCGTAGGAACCACTACCAGGGCCAAATTGAACAGCATTTTAGCGGAAGGAGTTACACCCGTTGATCCGACACCGCCTCCCGTTGACGACAACCTTTCGGCCGTTTTGGAACAGCTCCAAAAGTTAGCCGAAGCGTTGGCTCAACTTCGGGCCAGATTGGACGACATCGACGAAGGTATAACCCCTCCCGTTGATGGTGAGGAAGCGGAAATTGTAGCTTCCAGGTTATCCACGCCGAGAAACGTCAAGTTGGGTTCACTTCAGGAAAAGGAGGTGACCGCTTTTGAGATCGAATCAAAAGAAGGCGCTTCCACTATCCGAAGAGTGGATTTGATTTTTGACGACAGCAACGTTTCCAGAACCAACATCGAAAGAGCCCTGGAAAGCGTTAGTCTGGTAGTTGACGGGGAAGTGATGGGAAGCTATTCCATTGTCAGGAATTCAATTGACAGGAACAACCTGAGTATCAGGATTTCCGGACTTGAAATAGAAATTCCGGCCAATGAAACGAAAAGTGTTTATGTCAGAATTTCTACCGATGAACACCAGCAATCGGGAGTAGTCGGTCTTCGAATTCCGAATGACGGAATCAGGGTTGTTGACGGAAGCGGATTGAATCAATATGTAGGTGGGTTCGATCTGAGATCATTTGAACTTACCGAAAGAGAGATAGCTCAAATCAGCATTACCGAATCCGACGACACGCCCGAAGAAAGAATCGTTGTTCTGGAAGAAGACGACCCCACCAAGGACGTAGAACTTCTTCACTTCAATCTTGAAGTGGAAGACGGAGACGTTGAACTTATCGACTTGTTGGTTAAAATCACTTTGACTTTCAGTGACGATTTAAACCAGGCCGGTTTCGCCGGTGAATTCAGTGACATCATTACTGATGTAAGGGTTTACTACGACGGAACGCTCCTGGACGGAGAGACTTCCGACGAAGCTTTGGGTAGCAACACTTCCAAGGAGTTCGAGATTCTTTTCAGCGGACTTGATTTAGTTCTTGAAGAAGGTGAATATGAATTCATGGTGGAAGTTGATTTTTCCGATCTTGAGAAAGAATATGAAGGTTTGGAAGTTTCGGCCAGTGTTGATGCGGAAGATATTGAAGCCGACGACTTGTTCGACTTCGAATCTCTGGAAACGAGTGATCTCAGTGGTGTAGCGGAAGGAGAAATCCAGTATCTCTATACCGTAGCTCCCTCATTAACCGTTACGGAAACCGAGATCGAATATGTACGCAAGGATGATTATGACACCGTAGTTGGTAGTATCATGTTTGAGCTGGAAGCTCTAAACGGTGATGTCTACCTTGAAAAGGCGACTACCGGGGATAATCTTGAATTTGCAGTATTGAGATGGACCGGAAGTAAAGATCTTGACGGCAGCAACGGAAACTTGGTTCTTAATCTCGGTCACATTTACACTGATGCAAAAAGCAGCGGAGGATATTTCGTAGTTGAAGAAGGCAAGACCGAAGAGTTCGAAATTTACTTCGAAATCAGCTCTCGGGCCGACTCACCGGGTGACTTCGGAACCGACAGAGGCAGAGTGGAAGTAGAAAGCTTCACTTGGGGTAATAAGGACAACCTTGACGCTTACGAGTGGACCGGAACTTTCATAGAGGACTTCAGAACGGGAAGAATCACCATCAGAGAATAACTCGATCTTGTAAGGATATGAAAAAACCGCCAATATTAGCGGTTTTTTCATCCCTTACTTTCTGTGTTCTTAGAAAATATAATGAACTAATAGCGGGATTTTGTCTTATCATAGTAAAGCGAGGTTTTCACTGAAATAGAGGAAGGGCTTGATTTATTTTTTAAAAGTTATATAATATATATACTTTGTAGTAAAGAAGCACTACTTCAAGGTAAAAAGTCGCATTACTAATAAAATAAACTTCTTAGAAGAATTTATTATTAATGGCGAACAAGCGATAAAAGCTTGTCCGTCAAATTTACAAAATGAATAACTTAACCAAAAAAATAATAATAGCGGTTTTGGCTCTCGCCATGGCCTCCAGTTTTCTGATGGTTTCGGCTCAAGAAGCTGAAGCCGTAAATGGCATGGGTGACATTGAGGCTCTCGCCGAAGATCTCGGCGTTGATGTCTCCGACCTTGTTCGAATGATGAACATTAGAGTCGAAGACGAGAGAGTCAAAGGAGTCCAAGACACACAAGCTGTAGGAAGAATCCCTCAAGGATTCACCTTCACCGGAAACTTGGATCAGGGTTCGAGAGGTTCGGACGTTAGATACTTGCAAATCTTTTTAAACGACAATCCGGCTACCAGAGTAGCTACAAGCGGAGCCGGCTCACCGGGACAAGAAACCGACTATTTCGGCACCAGAACTAAAAATGCCGTTATAAGGTTTCAAGAAAGATACGCCTCCGAAGTCTTAAATCCTTACGGCTACACCAGAGGACACGGATTCGTAGACGCCGCTACCAGAGCCAAGCTCAATGAGCTTCTCGGTAGAGAGGCACCGGTTGACCCGGCCCCGACACCCGACCCGACACCGACCGATCCCGTTTTGGAACAACTCCAGCAATTGTTAGCCGCAGTGCAAGCGATTCAAGAAAGAATCGATGAACTGGAAAGAGAAGTTGACAGACCGAGAGAAGGAGAAGAAGGTCTTATTTACTTCAGTCGCCTTTCCAGGCCTCGGCTCAGTTCAATGAGAGACGGAGAATCGGACGCCGAAGTGATGGGAATAAGATTAGAAGCCGAAGATTCGGATATCAGCATCAGAAGAGTGGATCTCAACTTGGAAGGATGGCAATCCGACCGCGAAAACAGAAAAAGACCGAGAACTCTTCTTGAAGATGTTTCTCTTTGGGTAGACGGCAGGGAAGTTGCCAGAAGAAATGTTGATCGGGACACTGTCGGAACCGGCTATTTAGAGACTCTCAGATTCAGTGGTCTTGATATTGATATTCGAGAAGGTTATTACGAAGATCTTATTGTCAAAGCCAGCTCGGAGCCCTTCAGAGAGGGTTATCTGGAAGTTTCTTTCGATAGTGACAGTTTCAGATTTCTTGACGGACTTGATATAGGTCAAACCGACGGAATGCAAACCGGTCAAAAATTTTCAATTACCGAATCTGATGAAGAATTAATTATTGAATCTACCGGTAGAATTGAAGAAGGTATAGTAAAAGTGGAAGAAGATGCATTGGATGAGATTGATTTACTTGAATTTACCGTTGAAGCCAAGCAAGACACTTATTTGGAAAGTTTGGACGTTAGACTCAGTGATAACTCCGATTACATTGACTACTTATCTTTGAGTGATGACCGGGAACTTTTGGACGAATTTAGAGTTTCCGGAAGCGGACGCTACGAAATCCTTCCCATGCTTGAGCTCGACGCCGGAGAAACTTACACTTTCATGATTTCGGGAGAGACTCACGATATTTTAAGAGAAGATCAGGGCGGAACGGTGAGCGTAGAAATTATCGACGCTTTGGCGCTTGATTACTATGATTATGAAATAGAAGGACTGGACATAGACGCCGAAGGTGAAGATCTGGAAGTTTACGTAG
>SL_8KL_010_SEDDRAFT_10004620_pt1 | contig 11003 bp, 11 predicted proteins | sample SodLakKL_010_SED_4_FD_11160 | JGI IMG/M metagenome (IMG submission 11160) | reverse complement strand
GAACAGCCCAACGCTAAACTTTTCACTTCTTCAGGTTCGTCCCACTCTATATTGAACCTGTTCGTCCGCTTCATCAAGACCATATTACCGTTCCCAGCACGGTTTATAAACTTTACTATCGGTATTCATCCTCCGCCTGAAGACGGAGGCATTCTGCCTAACCTTTCTGTAAAGTAACATAAAAATTTAATAATACCGGGTAAAATACCGAAAAATTATTACCTAACTATTTTTAGATAACTTAATAGGAAGATAAATCCAAATACTCTCAAGAATACATTATAAGCTTCTGGCATCAAAAATAATATAGGCATACTTGTAAATAATATGTATTTACCTCTCCCTATAAGTAGCAATTATAGTATAGTTTTATTCTCAAAAAATATAGCTCTCATATACTTCTTAATGAAAAAATTGAATTATTTTATATGAGATTTTAATTGAATTATTTTATATTAGATTTTAACAGATTAATCTTATTATATATCAAAATAAAATTATTTAAGATGTTATGTCAGGAGTTATAAAAAGAATTGTACTGGATGTATTAAAGCCCCATAAACCAGGATTGCTTAATTTGGCAAAGAATATAAGTTCAATACATGGGATCGAGGGAGTCAATCTCAGCTTATATGAAGTTGATCAACAAACAGAAAATGTAAAAGTAACTATAGAAGGTGAAGATATAGATTATGAGAAAGTAAAAAAGGTGGTGGAGGATGGAGGTGCAGTTATTCATAGCATTGATGAAGTAATAGCAGGCAAGGAGATAGTCGAAGAGGTCGAAACCCCCCAAGACCGATAATATTAAATATTTTTTCATTTTCTATATAAGGAATACAATAATCATTTATAATAATTAGTATATAATACGTTACCGAATTGGTTTCATCCATTTTTTATTTATGGAGATAAAAATAGATTAAGCATTTAGTTTTTAGATAAATAAATAAGTTAGTAAAATACTATAAAACTAAGTAAATAAATTTATTACTTGCTTATAAATTAAACCAGTTAAGCACTAACATAAAAAATCGAGAAAAAATACATGAATTATTTAATTTTGTATTGGAGGGTTTAAAATGTCAGGAACTAATAAAAAATCTAAAAAAGATTGGATTGATATTGATCCAGATGATGTAGAAAATAAAATATTGGAATTGAAGGAGAGAGGCAATTCAATTAGTGAAATCGGAATGATATTAAGAGATCAATATGCGATACCAAATGTAAGAGAAATTACAGGGAAAAAAATTTCTAAAATTCTATCTGAAAAAGGAAAAGAACCTAAGCTTCCAGAAGACCTTAGGAATCTTATAGAGAAGGCAGTTAAACTAAGGGAACACATAGAAGAAAATCCTAAAGATCGGAGTAGTAAAAGAGGCCTACATATAATAGAATCGAGGATAAGAAATTTAGCTAAATACTATAGAAAAGAAGATAGAATTACTGAGGACTGGAAATATCGTCCAGAAGAGGCTAGGCTTCTTTTATCTGAGTAGAGGGGCCCCCCATTGAACAAAAGGCTTCTAAAAAAAGCTAAAGAGATTGGAGAGGTCTTAAGTAAATCTAAGTTTGTTAGGTGTGTATCTCATAACGATGCGGACGGTCTTAGTGCAGCCTCGATTGGATGTAATTCTTTAATACGAGAAAATATACCATTCCATCTCTCTATTTTAGAAAATCTTAATCCTGATTCAGTGAATGAAATTATTGAAGAGGTAAATCAAAGGAAAAATAATGCACCTGAGAATAGTAGCAAAGGATGTGCGGATGAAGAGACAGTAGTTTTTTTTGATATGGGGAGCGGACAGCCCTCTATAATAAAGAAGCTTGAAAAAACTACTGTAATTATAGACCATCACCCGCCTTTGTATAAGGATGAGGTTGCTGATTACCATCTAAATCCTCATCATTTTGGAGTCGATGGTTCAAGTGAAATAAGTGCATCTGGTATGTCATATATCGTTGCAAGAGAGATGTCCCGAGACAATATTGATTTAGCTGGTCAAGCTATCGCAGGAGCAATTGGAGATATGCAACACAGACCTTTCAAAGGTCTAAATTTAGAAATTCTTAATGAAGGAAGAGAAAAAGGTTATATAGAGGCTAAAAAAGGCCTTAAGTTCTATGGAACTCTTAAAGAGTCTCTTTTTGAATCTACGGAACCTTATATAAAAAAAATATCAGGTAATAAAATAGGAGTGGAAAAAATACTAGATAAAATTAGTTTAAATGGCGAGTCTAAATATTGGGAATTAGGTGAGGAAAAGAAAAGAAGACTTACTAACATTATAGTTTTACTTTTAGTCGAACAGGGTTCTGATTTTAATGCTATTTCTGAGATAGTAGGCGATATTTGTTTGCTCGATAAAGAAGTTGTAAGTACTGCATCGCATCTCGCCTCACTTATAAATGCCTGCGGGAAATCTAAAGAATATGGTTTAGCATTATCTATATTATTAAGAAAGAATCGTTATTTAGAAGATGCTGAAGAACTTCAGAAAGATTTTAAAGGTTCAATACTCAAGGAGTTAAAAAATCTAGAAGAGAAAATAGTTGATAGAAAAAATATAAAATATTTTGTTGCAGATAATAGTTCGGTAAAAGGTAGTGTAGCTGGGATATCAACTTCATACCTTTGGCCTGACAAACCTATGCTAGGACTTGTAAAAAAGAACAACCATATAAATATTAGTGCGAGAGGAAATGATTCACTAATACAAAGAGGCTTAGATCTCTCTTCTGCAATGTCTGAATCTGCAGATAAAGTTGGAGGTAGGGGTGGAGGACATGATATTGCATCTGGAGCAAGAATTCCATCTCACGCTCTTTATGAGTTTATAAAAGCTATAGACGCAAAAGTAGGGGATCAACTTGGAGAAGAAAATTAAAGGAAGGATGAGGATTCAAGATTCAAATGCAGAAATTATAAAAAAATCAATTAAACCAGATAATTTAGCCAACTTAGAAACACATGCCCAAGATGAATTTATTATAACTAATTTTACGTTTCCAAATATTAATCAAGCAATTGCTTCGCTTGACGATTTATTAAAATGTATCGAGATTTCGAAGGAGGTTTCAAAGAAATGGAAATAGATACAAGTATTGAAGGTATTTTGACTTTTAGTGGTGAGATAGAAGTAGGTGAGATACTTGATAGTATTGAGGAGTTTATATTAAAAGCTAATGAAGATTTACTTAGTCGGGGAGCTCCTCCCGATAAAGGTGCAAAAATTACTGATTGGAGGGCTGAAAGGAATAAGATTATTGTTAATATTTTAGGTAGCCAATATATAAGGGCACATGAAGCCCTCATAAGACTCGTTAACCCCCTTTCAGAAAAATTAGGTCCAAAATATCATATAGGGATAAGAAATATCGAATTAAAAGATTTCAGAATAACCTTTGCTAAAGAAATAAACAAAACTAGACATGACAACATCGAAGAGAAAATATCTGAACTCAGCGAAATTAGATGTATCGATAGAGTTAACAATTACTTAGTACTTGATGTTTCGTCATTAACTGAAGAAGAGATTAGATCTGGGGTAGCGGATAGATTAATAAATTTGGTTAGATGCTTAATTGAAGGAGAAGAGGGGCTTACAGAAAAAGTCACGAAAGTAAAACCAGGCACTATATTATCTAAAAGTAAAGATAGGCAACCCGAGTTTTTAGGAAACATAACAAAAGAGATGGAGAAACGCGGATGGATAAAAAGATTTCCTGGAAAGGGACAATGGATATATCTCCCTCCATATTCTAAGCTTTTTAGAGCCATATCTGAAGTTGGTACTGATAGAATTCCAAAAAAACTCAGCTTCGATGAAACATTGTTACCGAAATTAATTCCTCTCAATGTTATGCATCAGATGAAGTATTTAGAGGGTTTACCTGAAGGGATGTTTTATACTTGTACACCTTCTAGAGATGATGAATTATATGATTTATTTAAAAAAGAATTAAAAGTAAGGAATGATCCACCTATAGAGATATTAAAACAAGGACTACAAGATCCAGGATATGTGTTGGCCCCAGCACAATGTGAAGCTTTTTATCAATTATATTCCCATCAAATGCTTTCAGAGGAAAACCTGCCAATCAAATTATATGATAGGTCAGGTTTTACGTACAGGTGGGAAGGAGGAGGTAGTAGAGGATTAGATAGAGTAAATGAATTCCAAAGAATTGAGTTGGTATGGATGGGTACACCAAAGCAAGTAGATGAAATAGCAAATAATATTTTAGAAGAGTATAAAAAAGCACTAGATGAGCTTGGAATTGGATGGTTTGTTGAAGTAGGAGATGATCCCTTTTATCTTGAAGGTCGAACTAACGAAAAAGATGAAATTGAATATCCTGATATACCTAAATATGAAATAAGGGTTAAACTTCCAGATGGAGAAAGTTTAAGCATCGGAAGTGTAAATATACATGGGACCCATTTTGTGGAAGGTTTTTCGATAAGATCAGCATTGGAACGTCCTTTATGGACCGGTTGTGCTGGTCTCGGAGTTAGTAGGTGGATACTAGCCTTCCTTATTTTTAATGGTTTTAATCAGAAAAACTGGCCAGAGGTGGTGGCAAAAAAAGCACTACCTATGCCAGATGTACCAAAAACGTTAGAATGGCCATAATGGAGGATTATTGAAATGTCAAGAAGAAGTAGAAAATATGGATGGCAAGCAAAAGAATGGTATAATGTACTAGCACCAAAAATGTTTGGAGAGGAAAAAGTAGGTGAGACACCCGCAGATGACCCAGAAAAAGTGATTGGACGCGTTATTGAAACTACGATAGGAACACTTACTGGTGACTTTTCAAAGAATAATACAAAAGTATATTTCAAAGTTAAGGAGATTTCTGGAAAAAATGCTCGGACCCAATTTGTTGGACATGAGCTTACAAGTGATTATATAGGTAGCTTAACTAGAAGAAGAACTAATAGGATTGACACTACTGTTGATGTTCTGACAAAAGATGGGTATAAGGTAAGAGCTAAACCTGTATTGTTTACTGTTAAAAAAGGCAAGTCTTCTCAAAAAAAGGGATTGCGAAAAGAGTCTCAGAAAATTTTGAAAGAAAAAGCGCAAGAGCTCAGATTCAATCAATTTATACAAGAACTTGTGTTAGGTAAAATTGCCTCGGAAATATATAATTCTGCCAAAAAAATATATTCATTAAGAAGGAGTGAAATACGAAAGAGTGAGGTATTAAGTGAGCCGGAGGAGATTGAAGAAATTCCCGAAGGATTTGAAGAAGTTGCTGAAGAAGCAGGTGTAGCTATAGAGGAATAGCTATACAATAGGGTATGTCACTTATACATAAGTGGTATTGATGTCTACTGCCTCCGGTATAGTCTTTACTGTAATTTTAGCAGTGCTCGCTTATGTATCTGAGGTATTAGATTACTATGGAGTAATTGTTGCTCTTTTTATGGGAGCTATCGTAAGTATTTTTGGTGGGTTAGAGTGGTTACTTCTTTTATTATCTTTTGTTTTAATAGGCTATATCAGTACTAAATTTGAAATTGATAAAAAAAGAGAGATTGGTGTTTCTGAAAATAGGAATGGTAGAAGAAGAATTGAAAATGTTATAGCCAATGGAATAGTCCCTGTCTCTGTAGTAGTTCTTGGATGGGTATATCTAAGTTTTTTAAACCATCACTACCAAACTGGACTGCATGAAATAAGGTTTAATTATAATATCTTTATTGGAGCATATATCGGATCAATAGCTACAGCTACCTCAGATACTGTAGCAAGCGAGTTGGGATCTCTAGATTCAGAGACTAGATTGATAACAAATATTAGAAGAAAAGTATCTCCTGGGACGGATGGAGGAATATCATTTGTAGGTGAAATTGGTAGTTTAATAGGAGGGCTAATAATAGGATTAGTAGCATTTGCTATTTTCAATGATGAATTTCTTTTAGTAGTTGCACCCATCTCCGGATTTATAGGCTGTCATGTAGATAGCTTATTGGGCGCAACTCTTGAAAGAAGAGATATAATAAATAATGAGTATGTTAATCTTTTTTCCACTCTTGTAGGTGCTATTTCTGGAGGGCTATTGATATTTTTATCAATATAAACTTAAAAACGTATAAAAAAATATAAACCTAAAAACGTATAATAAAACCCTCTATATAAAAATATAGGTACTAAAAATGACAACGAGTAATAGGAAAATCGTATATGTGGTATTAGATGGGATTAGCGGTCGACCCGTCCGTGAATTAGATGGCCTCACTCCTTTGCAGGGGTCGGATACACCAAACTTAAACTATATAACTAAAAATGGATCCTCCGGAATAATGGATCCTATTTCTCCAGGGATTCGGCCTGGTTCCGATACAGCTCATTTGTCCCTCCTTGGATATTCGTCAAAATCAATATATAGTGGGAGAGGGCCTTTTGAAGCAGCTGGAGCCGGAATTGATATTAAAGAAGGAGATATAGCTTTTAGATGTAACTATGCAACAATAAGCGAAGGTATTATAAAAAATCGGAGAGCAGGGAGAATAAAGAATACAAGAGAACTCTACAAATCAATAAAAGAAGAAATAAGAGAAATTGAAGATGTAAAAATAATATTTAAAGATTCAACGGCACATAGGGCAGCGTTAGTGTTAAGAGGTCCTCAAATTTCAGACAAAGTATCGGATTCTGATCCTAAGACTGTAAATAAGAGTCCAAAGGAAGTTAAACCTCTATCTTCTGGTAGGAAAGAGAAAAAGACAGCAAGAATTTTGAATAAATTTATAGATAAAACTTCAACTTTGCTTGATAACCATCACTTAAACATAAAAAGATTACAGGATGGAAAATTACCTGCAAATATTATTCTTATAAGGGGTGGAGGGAAAGTCTCCAATATTAAGAGTTTTTATGATAAATACGGAATAAAAGGAGGGATTGTATCAGGAACTGGAATAATTAGAGGTATGGGAAGGGCCCTAGATATGGACGTAATTGAAGCTAAGGGTTTAACTGGAGGTTTAGATTCCAATCTTATAAAAAAGGTAGATAAGGCGGTAGAAGCACTTAAATATAATGACTTTCTCCTAATCCATATAAAAGGGGCTGATGTTGCAGGGCACGATGGAGAATACAAACAAAAAATAAAATTCATAGAAGAAAAAATTGATCCTGCGGTTGGAAAACTTTTGGAATTAATAAATAAAAACGAAACAATTTTAGCAGTTACAGCAGATCATTCAACTCCCGTTTCTGTAATGGATCATTCTGCAGATCCAGTTCCAGTGGTTATTTCAGGCAATGGGGTTAGGATTGATGATAATGATAAATTTGATGAGTATCTTCATAATGGTGCAATATGTAGAATAAAAGGAACTGACTTAATTAATATCTGTTTAGATATTGCTAACTTAAGTGAGAAATTTGGAGTATAAAATGACTAAAGAAGACATACTGATTATTCCAAATGAAACTAAAATCGAAGAGAGACTCATTATAACTAAAGAGGATATTGTGATAGGTAGTAATTCATCTATAGAATATGGTTTAAAAACTCCCGGTTCTATAATTGCTGGTGACCGAGTTAGCATTATGGGAAATATAGAAACTAAAGATATAACTTTAGGTCTTTGGTCATTTGTGGAAGGAAATATTCTCTGTAATGGAGATGCTTTTATTGGAGAAAAGAGTGAGATAAAAGGACATCTAAACGTAGAAAATAATTTGGATATTGGAAAAGATGTAAATATAGAAGAAGGCTTTGAGGTAAATGGATGGATAACAATAAGGAACCCCATCCCAATATTTGTTTATTTTTTAATTTTCTTATCCCATTTGATACGTACTGAAGAAACTGAGAAAATTGAGGAAATTCTTGAAGAAACTTTTAATGAGGAAAATAATGAAAAAACTTCAAAGGAAGCTATGGTTTTACCAAAAAATATAAATTTTTCATCGGAGGTAGCCACCTCTGGAGATATTTTAATTGGAGAAAGATGCAGATTTGTGGGAAATATAAGAGGAAATGAGATAAAAATAGGCAAAGAAACAACCTTATTTGGTGGTATTAAAGCTAGTGAAGATGTACACCTAAATAAAGACTCTATAATTCATGGGAATGTCGATAGCGATGAAGATATTGAAATTAAAAAGAATTGTAATGTTTTGGGAGACGTAAAAGGTAAAAGAATAAAATTACATAAAAAAGCTCACGTAAATGGGACAATTCATGCAGTTGATTGGGTTGAAATATTACCTAAGAAAGATGTTACCCAAGAAAATAAAATAAAAGATTTATGATTTAAGTAATTTTTTAGTCCGGTATATTAATTTTTTATTTTTATAGAAACAATTCTTCACTTCTAAATGGAAAGTATAAATATGATTTGTCGTTTTTATAATTGAAAAAAATTATAAATTTTTGTTTAAATTAATAAATAGTAATCAAAAGACAAGAGAGGTTATTTTTTATGCCAAATGAAAAAGATAAAGATGATAGCATTGATGAAACAAACAAACTAGATTTAGATAAAATCAAAGAAGAGTTTCCTTGCATTTATGAAGAATTTCAAAAGCCTCCATCATTGGAACTTGATAGTGTAATTTCTAAACCATCTACAGATGAAATAAAAGAAAAAATCCAAGAAAAAGAGGGTTCAAAAGAGGGAAAAGTAAATCATGAAAATTTAGGACTAAGTGTAGAAGAAAGAAAAAAATATGCTAAATTAATTAAAAATAGAGAAACTAAAATGCCCTCTCCTTTGGAACATCTAGCTAGGTGTGAAGATATAGAAGAGTCGTTTGAAATTTTAGAGTATTTTGAAGATCTTGGCGAAATATCTTCTAAAAAAGTTACTGAAATTAAAAATAGATTGAAGAAGGGAGAACTAAAATTTTGTAATACAAGATCCAAAGGAGATCTTGAGAAAAGAGGTATTTAACTTAAAATAACTTGGAGTGGGATACGATTCTTGGGCTAGTAGGTAAACCAAATGCAGGTAAGTCAACTTTTTTTGAAGCTTCAACATCGAAAAAAGTTGAAATAGCAAACTATCCGTTTACAACAATAAATTCCAATAAAGGATTTGCTTATATTAGAGATAGATGCCCTCATGAAGATTTTGGTATAAGATGTGACCCTCAAGATTCGCGTTGTGTTAACGGAACGAGACTGGTTCCTGTTAAAATTTTAGACGTAGCAGGCCTTGTTCCTGATGCATATAAAGGCAAAGGTCTTGGAAATGAATTTTTAGATCAGTTAAGACAGGCAGATTCATTAATACATGTAGTAGATGCTTCAGGCTCAACAGACAAAAAAGGAAATCCAATAGAAGAGGGTAAACATGATCCGATAGAAGATATCAAATTTCTTTCGAGGGAAATACAAATGTGGGTATATGGAATTTTAATGGATAGATGGGATTCATTTTTAACTAAGGCCGAATCTCATGATATAAATATAGAGAATGAAATTTCAAATATTCTGACTGGAATTGGGATGAGTGTAAGCGAAGTAAAAAGAAGCATTAATTCTACAAAACTTTCAAGAAAAGATCCTGCTAAATGGGATGATTCTGATATTTATAAACTTGTAGATAATGTGGTTAGAAATAGCAAACCTATGCTTATATCAGCAAATAAAGCTGATAAAACTTCAAAAAAGGAGATTAAAAAAATAAAAGAATCTTGTAATTTAAAAGTAATACCAACAAGTGCTAACTCCGAACTCGCGCTTATACGGGCATCAAATTCTGGATTAATAGAATATATTCCAGGAGATTCAAACTTTAAAATACTTGAAAAAAATAAATTGAGTCAAGACCAACTAAAAGGTCTTGAATTTATAAAAGATCAAGTATTAAAAAAATTTGGAAGTACAGGTGTTCAAGAATGCATAGAATATTCCGTCAGAAATCTTTTAAATATGATCGTAGTTTATCCTGTTGCTGACCATAATAAGTTAACAGATACAGAAGGAAATAAACTTCCTGAAGCATATTTGCTCAAAAAAGGTTCAACTGCAAAAGATCTTGCTTATAAACTCCATTCAGATATAGGTGATTCCTTTCTTTATGGTGTAGATGCTAGAACAGGTATGAGAATCTCCGAAGATAGTACTCTTAATAATGGAAGTGTAATTGAGATTGTTACAACGTGACACCCCACCCACCTAAAAATAGGTCTTTCACCATTCACACCTTTTCAGTACAAGGTTGAGATGCTACTGTAGAAGTGGACGTGAAGATTCATCAATTCTTCATAGTCATCTTGTATCGGTTCTCCTCCGCTCGCCAACTTGCCGTGCAGAGGTCATTGCTAGGGAGTTCTGGGCACCTCTTGTAACCTGTTCACAACTCACGAGGAATTCAGTCTCTATGGTCCTGATGCCTTTCCACTTGACTTGAACTCTAACAAAAAACCTTGTTTCAGGTTTGCCGTGAACCCGTTATCTGGAAGTAGTATTGGAACTTTTTAATTGACGGATCCTCTCCAAAGGAAGAAGCCTTAACCAATTGTTGAAATATAATTAAAAGTGTAAAGAATAAAGCTGATAATTTTAGATGAGGATATACAGAAACCCTTCTCAGTTCAGGTAGGAGGATGAATGTCTTGATGTGTGAAGCTGCACCTCACATCTCTACTTTCACTTACCCCCTCCACTCAACCTTTAAATACCTTGAATCAGGTACATACAATAGTACTTGACGGCAGGTATATCCTGCTCGAAAGCCAAGTCCTGCTTCGCTGGTAAAACAGGTCAAGAGCAGGCGGGAGCTGGCCCTGAATAGACAGGATGTAAAGTTGACCCAGCTCTCCCGAAAGGGATGTCGTTTGTTCGAGAGAACATACGACAGAACAGCAGATGACTGGGCGCATGTCCTATCAGGCCGTGCCTGAAGCAGTCCGTGACTGCATGGACTACAGCCCTTGAGTGCTGAACCTTGTAAACTTCCTTGCACATCGAAGGTGCAGGCGTCTCCTGTGAAGGAACGTTCACTCGGTGAACGAACTGGAAGC
>SL_8KL_010_SEDDRAFT_10004618_pt1 | contig 11008 bp, 9 predicted proteins | sample SodLakKL_010_SED_4_FD_11160 | JGI IMG/M metagenome (IMG submission 11160) | reverse complement strand
GTGTGGAAAGATGTTTTTCTCGATTAAAAGAACACCTTAATCTTGATAGGATAATGGTTGCGGGAAAGAAAAAGGTGACAACACACGTTTTATTATGCCTTATTGCTTTGGTAGGTGCTAAACTGGCTGTGGAAGCCGTGAATAGGCAGGAAATAGCCGCATAAAAACCAGCTGAAAAAATAGCAGAGAGGAGATCGGTTAGCCCAAAAATTAAATAGCAACTACTTCTAAGGGGACCTAAAAATCTTGTTGTAGGTGCTGATAATCAACTGATTTCTTTTTTCTTAGCTAAGAAAATCGAATTATGAAATTTCCTTAAGTCAGAAAATTAATTCTTTAAAAATAAACTTCTCCTGGCAAAATAAATAACCCTTTCTCTTTCCCCTTAAATTTTTCAAAACAATCTTTAATCCATCTACCTTTCTATTGTTAAATAACCCTTTAATATGTTATAATTGGAAATAATTAAGAGAAAGAGGTGGTTAACTTGAAAAAAATCGCCCTGGTTACTGACAGCACTGCAGATTTAACCCCGGAGATGATCGAAAAATTCAAAATAAATGTAATCCCTTTAAACGTCATTTTTGGAGACGAAATAATTAAGGATAATCAAATTACTTCTGAAGAGTTTTACACTCGTTTGAAAAAATCGGAAGTTCTCCCCAAGACCTCCCAGCCCAGTCCTGAGGAATTCCTGGAGCTCTATAAAAAGCTTTTAGAAAATCATCAGGAGATAATCTCCATCCACATTTCCTCCGCCTTGAGCGGAACCTTGAATTCGGCCCGGCTGGCCAAAGAAAAACTGGATGAACCCATTCATATTGTCGATACCTATAACATTAGTTTGGGGGCATCATTTTTGATTCTTGAAGCGGCAGAATTAATTGGGGAAAAATTTAAAACAACTGAAATACTGCAACACCTGCAAAAAACAAGAAACAAAATCGAGACCCTATTTACCCTTGACACCATGGAGTACCTTTACAAGGGCGGCAGGATCGGAAAGGTTTCCAGCCTCTTGGGTGCAGCCCTTAACATTAAGCCAGTAATCAGAGTTAATGAAGAGGGGGTTTATGTCCCCTACGGGAAAACCCGGAACCAGAAAAAAGCCCTGGACAAAATTGTGGCTTTCTTTAGAGAAAAGGCAGAAGATAAGACCATAAAAAGAATTGCGGTTGCCCACGGCCAGGCCAAAGATTCAGCAGAATACCTAAGTAAGGCTCTTACCGATGCTCTGAGCAAGCCAGTTGATATTTTTACAAAAGTTGGCCCAGTAATTGGCGTCCACACCGGGCCGGGGACAGTTGGTGCCGCAATTCAGGTAGAGTAAACTTTTAAAATAAAAAACACCTACCTGAAAAGGAGTGGAACAATTGAGTACTGAGAAATCCTGGAAAAGATACTTCGCTGAAATGACCCAGGTTGTAGAGGAAATTCAAAAAACCCAGGAAAAGGCGATTTTAGAAGCTTCTTCTCTCATCACCAGAACAATTGAACAGGAAGGGATTATCCATACCTTTGGTGTTGGTCACTCCCACATCGTTGCAGAAGATGTTTTCTGGCGGGCAGGAACTTTAGCCAACGTCCATGCAATTTTAGAACCCAGCATGACCGGCCATTCCGAAATCACCAAAAGTGCAGGAATGGAGAAAATTGAAGGCACCGGGGAAATAATTCTCGACTACCACCGGGTTGCTCCTGAAGATATCCTGATTGTAATATCCAACTCCGGAAATAATGGAGCCCCAATTGACGTAGCCCGGGAGGCCCGAAAGAGGGGCATAAAGGTGATAGCCATTACCTCCGTCCGCTATTCTGATTATCTGAAGCCCCTTCATTCTAGTGGCAAAAAATTGAAAGACCACGCTGACATTATAATTGATAACTGCTGTCCCATTGGAGATGCCGCTGTAAACTTCGAGGACCTGGATGCCGGTGTGGGAGCAACATCAACCATTGCTGGTTCTTACATCCTTAACGCCCTCCTGGTTCAGGCAGTCGAAGATATCCTGAAAAAGGGAAAAGTCCCGGATGTATACTTCAACGGTTCCCTTGCAGCAAATTCAGTTAAGGTTAAAGAACACAACCAGGCCTTGATTGACAAATATTATTCCCGGATAAGGAATCTCTAAATATAATACCAAAACCCACCGGTTTTTAGCCCGGTGGGTTCTTTTTTTCCAGGAGAAAAATTTGTTTGCTCCTTTATTCCCCAAAGAGGTGGCATGCAACCCGGTGGTCCCCTTCAATTAATGTAAAACCAGGTTCTTTCTTTGAGCAGATTTCCATTACTTCAGGGCAGCGGGTGTGGAATCGGCAACCCGAAGGTGGATTAATGGGACTTGGGACATCCCCTTCCACTGTGGCTTCAAAATCAATTGAACGAGGATTCGGAACGGGGATTGCTGTAAGCAGAGCCTTTGTATATGGGTGCAGCGGAGAAGCAAAAATTTTATCCGAAGTTGCTTCCTCCATTATTTTCCCAAGGTACATAACTATTACCCTGTCGCTCATATGGCGAATAACGTTTAAACCGTGGGCAATAAAAATATAGGTCAGGTTGAACTCCTTCTGCAAATTATCAAGCAGGTTTAATATCTGTGATTGAATGGATACGTCTAAAGCAGAGACAGGTTCATCGCAAATAATTAGCTTGGGATTTAAAACCAGGGAACGGGCAATCCCAATTCTCTGTCTTTGTCCCCCGGAAAACTCGTGGGGATACCTCCAGATATCACTTTTTTGTAAACCGACTATTTCCAGAAGTTCCTCTGCCTTTTTCCGCCTCTCCCTGGAATCTCCCATATTATGATGACTTAAGGGCTCACTGATTATTTTACCCACCCTCATCCGGGGATTTAGAGAGCTAAAAGGATCCTGGAATATTAACTGCATATTCCGGCGATGTTTACGCAACTGGCCGGAATCAGCTTGTAATATATTCATTCCATCAAAGATAATTTCGCCACTTGTAGCGGGTATCAGCTTGAGGAGAACTCGGGCAAGGGTAGTTTTACCACATCCGGATTCCCCAACCAGGCCCAGGGTTTGCCCGGAATTGAGTGAAAAACTTACCCCATCAACTGCCCGCACCTGGTTGACAACTTTAGAAAAAATCCCTTCTTTTACCGGGAAATATTTGACCAGATTGGAAACGGTAAGGAGAGGTTCGCTTTCTGTTGGTTTTTGCATTTTTCTTTCTTCCATCATACAACCTCCTCCGCCCTGGAATAAAGCCAGCAGGAAACCCTCTGGCTATCTTTAGCCTCAAAAGGAGGGATTTCTTTACTGCAAATTTCCATGGATTCGCTGCAGCGGGGAGCAAAGCGACAACCTTCCGGGAATCTCAGGGGACTGGGAACAGTCCCTTTTATTATCGCCAGTTCGCCCCGATCCTGATCCATTCGAGGTATGCATTCCAAAAGTCCCCGGGTATAGGGATGAAGAGGTTTTTCAAAAATATCAAAAACCGTACCCTCTTCAACAACTTTTCCTGCATACATGACTACTACCCTCTGGGCCATTTTAGCTACAACACCAAGATCGTGGGTTATAAACATCAAGGCCGTACCCATTTCTTCTTTTAGCTTTCTCATTAATTTCAATATCTGGGCCTGGACTGTAACATCCAGGGCAGTTGTAGGTTCATCGGCAATCAATAAGCGGGGATTACAGGAAAGAGCCATGGCTATCATTGCCCGTTGCCGCATCCCTCCCGACATTTGATGGGGAAATTCCTTGACCCGACGGTGAGGATCAGGGACCATTACCACCCGCAACATTTCAATTGCCCTTTCCTTGGCCTCTTTCTCGCCAATACGCTTATTTTTAACTTTTATAGCTTCAGCAATTTGTCTTCCCACTGTATGAACGGGATTTAGTGAAGTCATGGGTTCCTGAAAAATCATGGAAATATCCCGACCCCTTATTTTCCTCATTTTATCTTTTGGAAGTTTTAAAAGGTCGGTTTCCCCAAAAATAATCCTTCCAGAAACATACCTGGCCGGCGGAGTTGCCAATAAACGCATAACACTTAAGGCGGTTACACTTTTCCCACAGCCCGATTCACCAACAACACAGAGTGTTTCTCCAGCATTAATGTGGAAGGAGATTCCATCAACTGCGGGGAGAACGCCATTGGGAGTATTGAAATAAGTTTTCAGGTTGTCGATTTGCAATAGTTTTTCAGTCACAATCCAGCCTCCTAACTGCCTTAAATAACCCCTCGCAGCCTGGGATCAGCCAGGTCACGCAATCCATCGCCAAAAAGGTTTAACCCTAAAACACAAATAATTATTGCAATGCCCGGATAAATTGTCATCCACGGAGCTACACTGATATACAGCCTTCCCCCAGTCATTATATTACCCCAGCTTGGCAGCCAGGGAGGGATCCCTGCCCCAAGGAAGCTCAAAGCGGCCTCTGCCAGGACAGCCTGGGCAAACATAAAACTGCTCTGAACAATAATGGGGTCAAGACAGTTGGGTAATATATGGATAAAAATAATTTTCCAGGAGGGGGCCCCAACTACTATTGCTGCCTCAACATAAGCAGATTCTCTTACTGTTAAAACAACCCCCCTTACCACCCTTGCTACCCTGGGAGCAAAAACAATTGAAAGAGCAATTATTACATTGGATAATCGGGCCCCAAGAGCAGCCATCATGGCAATCGCTAATAGCATTATTGGGAAAGCCATCAAGCCATCCATCAAGCGCATTATTACTTTGTCAACCTTGTCATAGTACCCGGAAACTAGACCAATAATTATTCCGAATATATTGGAAAAAACAACTACCAGTGCTCCGGTTAACAGGGAAATTCTTGCCCCCCATAAAACACGACTGAAAACATCTCTCCCTACTTCATCCGTTCCCATTATATGCTCCCTGCTGGGAGATTGTAAACGGCGCATTGGATTAATTTCCAGGGGATCATAAGGAGAAATAAATGGAGCCAAAAGGGCGAGAATAGTCATGCTCAAAACAAGGACAAAACCGATAGACATCATTCGACTTCGACCCATTAATTTAAACCCACCTACCACAAAATCACGGAAAAAATTGGGTGCTACTTCTTGGTTTTTTTGATTATTTGTCATTTTTCTCCCCTCCCCTAAAGGTATTTAACCCGCGGATCAAGATAAAGATAAAGTATATCCACCAGCAGGTTAACCAGAACATAGATAAAGGCAATAAAAATTAGAACTCCCTGGACTGTTGGATAATCACGCCTTCCAATGGACTGAATTACCAGACGCCCTACTCCGGGAAGGGCAAAAACTGTCTCGGTAACAATAGCCCCGGAAATCAGGCTTCCCACGGTCATTCCTACCATTGTTATTGTTGGAATCATGGCGTTTCGGAAAGCATGGGAGATTATTACCGAAAACTCAATTAATCCTTTAGCCCTTGCTGTTCGAATATAGTCCTGATTCAGGACCTGAAGCATGCTCGACCTGGTCATCCTCGCTATTGGAGCTGCGCTGATAAAACCCAGGGTTAAGGAGGGTAAGGTTAATGAGCGGAGGTGCATAAAAATCCATCCGCAATATCAACATATCCCGCAGCAGGAAACCACCTCGCCCCGAGAGCAAAAAGCAAAATAAAATTTATCCCCAGCCAAAAACTTGGCATTGAAACCCCCAGAAGAGCAATACCCATCATTAACTGGTCTACAATTGTATTGTGCTTAACAGCAGCAATAATTCCAATTGTAACCCCAAGGATAATTGCAATAATCATTGAATATGCCGTTAACAACATGGTAACTTCCAACCTATCTAAAATAGCCTGGGTAACAGTTCTCTGGAGAAAAAAAGAATATCCCAGGTCACCCCGGGCAATACGAGCAAACCACCTTCCCAACTGAACATAAATTGGTCGGTCCAGCCCCATTTCTGTCCTCAAACGAATAACCTCAGTCACATCGGCTTCTTCTCCAAGCATAACTGCAGCGGGGTCTCCCGGGGCCATATAGATTAATAAATATCCAATAGTTGCAACAATTAAAAGGGTTGGAATCAAAGTCAAAATCCTGTTGAAAAGATACTTTTTCATCTGGTCAACCTCCAAGCATCCAAGTAAGAGATGCCTGCCGGCAGGTGTCCACCGGCAGGCATAATTTATTTAGTTATCAATCCATACATTCCAGTAGAAAGTGGTTGCCATACCTGCATAACCCTTGGCTTCTTCTCTGTGAATATGGAGCAAGAAGTAATCGCCATACTTAATCATTGGAACATCATCCCAGAACATATACTGGAGTTCATCCCAGATTTCCATACGCTTATCAAAATCCGATTCCCGACGCAGGGCTGCTACTAAGGCATCTTTTTCCTCGCTCACATACCAGCCAGGCCAGGTTGGGCTGAAGCCCAAAAATAGGACAGGATCCCAGGGAATTCCGAATGCTGTACTGAAAAGGTCGTATTCGGCGGGATCAGCTCGTTTTTGAACTACCGTTGCCCAGTCAACAACCTGCAGGTCAATATTAAAACCGGCCTGCTCCAATTGGTAAGCAGAAACAAGGGCGGTATTGTAATAAGCTGGGTACTCAGTGGTTGTCACCCACCGAATTGGCTCCCCATTATAACCCGCCTGCTGGGCAAGTTCCCTGGCCCGGTCAGGATCATTCTGGTTGTAATACTGGCTACCAGCTGAAGAGTGCATGGCCTGTTCCAGGAATAGCACTCCCGAATCAAGCCGCCAGAAATCAGGATGTCCATAGGCAGCACGCATAATTGGTTCCATGTCCAGCCCTGCCAGAATCGCCTGGCGCATTAATTTGTTAGCCATCAGACCTTCTTGTTTATTAAAAACAGCAGTTGTCCATCCACTAGGCTGGATAATTCGGGTTTCAATTCCGGGAATATCTCTCAAGCGCTCATATTCGTCGGGAGCAATCCATTCACCAAAATGATAATCACCGGTTTGAACTCCAGCTATCCTAACTGCTGTATCAGGAACCGGGATATAACGGAGTTCATCGATATAAGCGGTTTTGTTCCCCCCGTAACCATCAGGTTCCCCTGGAAGGGCTGCATAATCCTCAAAACGGCGGAAGATAATGTGCCGGTCGGGTTCAAAGCTGTGGAATTTAAAGGGACCAGTCCCGATAAATTGCTTAAGATCTCCCTCTCCCGCTTCTTCAATAACTTCTTTGGGCATTATTCCAGCAGCGGTTGCAGTAAAGAACAGGGGTACAATTGCCACAGGTTCAGTCAGGGTCAAAACAACCCTTTGCGGACCATCGGCTTCAAAAGATTCAGTAACNTCTGCAAGGTTTCGTCCCCATGTCGCCAGGCGCATAAAACGCTCAATAGAAGCAACAACATCTTCAGAAGTCATAATCTTTCCATTGTGGAATGNNACTCCTTCCCTTAACTGGAAAGTATAAACCAGGGCATCATCGCTAATGGTATAGTCACTTACCAGATGAGGAATTGGAACATATTCAGCGTTATGAGTAAAAAGATTCTCGTAAATATGCCACATTGTATTGAGAGTAATACTTGCCGTTGTCCTCATAACATCAAGGGTCGGAGGGTTACCAATTACTGCTACCCTTAAGGTCCCCCCAAATTTGGGTTCTTCCTGGGCAAAAACCCTTTCAATTCCAATAGTTAGCACAGACAGCATTACCAAAACCAGGGCAAATATCAAAAACTTTCTCGTCTTTTCCAATTAACCAATTCTCCCTTCTAAATTTGTATTTTGAGACATTAATGAATTAAATTCTCTATTTATTCCATTTTTCCTGCTTTTAATTCAATTAAATATAATCTAGTCTAGTTAGAAAATTTAGACTGGCAAATGGTTATTTTTTCCCTTAAAAACTCTTATTTTGGATTTAAGAACTTTTTTTCTGATTTTTCCCGAAAAAATAAAATCCCCTGGCAGGGGAGTGGATAAAGTTTGACTTTTTTGTTTTCCCATTAGCTCTCTTTTTCTTCCAGCGCGACAAAACCGGATACAATATCAAGTAATTCGCTGGTAATTTCAGTCTGCCGCAGCCGGTTATACCGGCTTTCCAATTCTTCTTCCTCTCCTCAATATTTTTCTGGGCGGCTTCCATTGTTACCAATCGGGCAGCATTTTCTGCTGCCAGGGATTCCGCAAGAGCCCGGTAAAGGGAAATAAAAAGATACTGACGAGTAAGGACACTAAAAAGGCTTTGGTAGTCAATGGATGCCATTGGAACTGTCCTTGCTGGCCATGGTTTTTTTTGCAATCCTTCCATCCATTTAGTGTCCATGGGCAATAGTTTTAAATAATGCTGCCGGTAGTAATTACTACCGGTAACGATATTGTAAAAAAGGTAAATCTCCTGCAAGTTTTCTTCTTTTCTTATTTTTTCCAGATCCATAAGCAGTTCCTGAACTCGATCGGTAATAGCTTCAACAGAACTGGGAACAGGATAATAATGGTGTGCCTTTAAACCTGCCTGGAAGATGGGCCCCAATAGCCTTTCCCCCACAATCCAGAGATCAAAAGAACTTCCAGGGGCAAATGTTTTTTCCAGCTTTTCCAGAGCAAATTCAGTAATTATATCATTAAATTGGCCACACATGCCCTGATCAGATCCAAAAATGACTGCAGCAATCCGGCCCTCTTTTTGGTCAGAATTAACCGGTATAGTTGAATTGAGATTTTTCAGGACAATCTGAAATCCAAGTTCAATAGTTCTGCTGAACTGATTCAGGGATTCCACCGCTTCTTCATACTGGCGAATACTTGCCGCAGAAAGGGCTTTCATCGTCCTGACCACTGAGGATAATTCTTTGGTGCTGTCAATCTGTCTTTTTAAACCCTCAACTGTTTCCATTTTCGTCACCGCCCTCAAGAGCAGCCTTAATTTCCCGGATCAATTTCTCCCGGTATTCGCCTTCCAGGGTTTCCCCTGCTTCAATTTTGGAGATAATTTCGGGCAACCCTTTAATGACTTCCCGGATCTTGTTCTCCGCCTCTTCAAAACCATCAATTTCCACCGGATCAAGGAGCCCCTGGCTGACGGCTAAAAGCACTGCTAATTGTTCGTGTATAGGAATTGGTTGGTACTGAAGCTGCTTTAAGGCTTCCTGAACCCGGTAACCCCGGTTTAAAGTTTTTTTGGTTTCCTCGTCCAGACGGGTTCCAAATCGAGAAAATGATTCCAATTCTTTAAACTGGGAATAGGAAAGTCGTAAATCTCCTCCCACCGAGCGATAGGCAGGGAGCTGGGTCTTACCTCCAACCCGGGAAACAGATCTTCCCACATCAACAGCAGGAAGAACTCCCCGCTGGAAAAGATCAGGGGAAAGGTAAATCTGCCCATCAGTAATGGATATCAGGTTGGTAGGGATGTAAGCGGAAATATTCTGGGCTTCCGTTTCAATAATGGGTAAAGAGGTAATCGAACCTCCTCCAAACTCTTCTTTGCGGTTGGTTCCTCTTTCTAATAGCCTGGAGTGAATGTAAAAGATATCCCCCGGGTAAGCTTCTCTACCGGGAGGTCGCCTTAAAAGAAGAGAAAGCTCGCGGTAGGAACGGGCGTGTTTGGTAAGGTCGTCATAAACAATTAAAACGTCCTGCCCCCGGTCCATAAAATATTCTGCCATTGAGGTTGCAGCGTAAGGAGCAATATACTGGAGTCCAGGGGGTTCTTCACTTCCTGCCACGACTACAACAGTATAATTAAGAGCTCCATACTGCTCCAGATCAGCTATAAGATTGGCAACTGCAGCATTTCGTTGACCGATAGCACAGTAAATACAGATCATTTCCTGGTCTTTCTGGTTAATAATGGTATCCAGAGCTATGGCAGTCTTGCCTGTCTGCCGGTCTCCCAGGACCAACTGCCGCTGCCCCTTCCCGATTGGTATCAAGGCATCAATCACCTTTAATCCTGTCCGCAGAGGAACGGTAACAGGGCTTCTTTCCATTATTGTTGGGGGAGGTGCTTCTATGGGCCTTCGTTCTCCCGAAAAAACAGGTCCTTTCCCATCCAAAACCCCGCCCAAGGGAGTAATAACCCTGCCCAGAATGGCTTCTCCTACAGGGGTATCAATTACCCTGCCCGTTCTTCTAACTTCGGCTCTGGTTTTTAAACCTTCTCCCTCTCCGAGCAGAACAACTCCAATTCTTTCTTCTGTTAAATCAAGAGCAATCCCGTAAACCCCACCGGGGAAACGAAGCAGTTCTTCGGAACGAACGCCGGGAAGTCCTTCAATACGGGCTACACCCTGGCCCAGAAACCGAACCCTCCCGCTTTCCTTTAATTCAATAGAAGGTTTTTTCTCCCTTCCTACCTGGCTGAAGGTTTCCAGGGCAGAGGAGAGAGTTTTTTCTAATCTTTTTTCTTCTTCCTTGATTTCATTTCCCATTTTAGGTCTCCTTTAGAATCTTTCCTTCTTCTTCCCGGGTCAAAACTTCCGAAAGTTCTTCCACCAGGGTTTCCAGGTAATCATCTATGTTCCAGGCAACCTTGTAGCCCAAAGAACGCAGCTCAATTCCACAAATCAAATCCTCATTTTCACCGAAATTTATCTCCACAGAATCCCCAATTAATTTCTCGATTTCCTCTTCAACTTCTTTTTGAAGTTTTTTTGGCAACATTCGGGCAGTGGAAACCTGAATTCCTTTTTTATCTCCCGGCCCTTTTAATGCAGAAGTAATTTTTCCCTTCTCCAGGTCGGGAAGTTCGGCGATTTTTTCCAAAAATATACCTATCATCTGCTCTTCCAGTTCGCGGCCGGAAAGTTCCTTTAATATTTTTCGAAGGACCTGGTGGATTTCTTCCCCGGCCCGAATTTTAAAATCCTGGAGGAAGGTTTCTCTCTCTCTCTCAAGCGCTTCTTTCCATTGCTCCTGGAGAGAATCAATCTCCTTGCGGGCCTTCTGCCGCAATTCTTTCCGCCACTCCTGGGCCTCTTCTTCCGCCCGGGCGACCAGTTCCTCCCGCTTTTGTTCCAGTTCATATTTCAGGTCCCGGTAAGCTGCTTCTTCTTTTTCTGCCTTTTTCTTTTTTT